>Ga0172370_10000424_pt1 | contig 66013 bp, 65 predicted proteins | sample LakKiv5m_FD_114538 | JGI IMG/M metagenome (GOLD analysis project Ga0172370, IMG submission 114538) | Freshwater microbial communities from Kabuno Bay, South-Kivu, Congo - kab_022012_11.5m | ecosystem: Environmental > Aquatic > Freshwater > Lake | place: Democratic Republic of the Congo... | reverse complement strand
TCCAGCAACACGCTTTCAGATCCGCATGCAACCGAGGATGAGAAGCTCGAATTCCTGCGCGAGTTCGGGAGGCAGACCGAGGCATATGCCTCGATTTCGCTTTATTCGAGGAATGGGACCAGGCTCATGGACACGCGCAGTTTCGGGATTGGCCTGGACCAGTCGGAAAGGCCATTCATAAAGTCTGCGCTTGAGGGGGATGTGTATTATGACAAGGTGCCCACGCTGTCAGAGACGCTGACTGTGCCAGTCATCAAGTTCTCATCCCCCATTTATGACGAAAACGGCTCTATCTCAGGAGTGGTTGCCACGCGCGTGCTTGCAAGCAGGCTTGGGCAGGTGATGGGGGTCGACGAGGACGACTATGTGGAAATAATCGCCCCGGACGGCCAGCTGGTCTTCTCCACGGTTGACAAGAAAGGCGAGCTGGAAGAGAGCAGGGACATTGCGCTTTTGATGAAAACCCAGCCTGAGATGCTGGGCGGCAGCCCGGACTTGGTGCTTGGCAGCAACAGCACCTCGGTCCTTGCGCATGAAAAGGGCTACCTTGGCTTTTCAGGGAATGGCTGGACCATTTACCAGAGGGTTGAGAATTCGCAGGCGCTTGCCCAGGTAATGGAGCTGCGCCAGAGGATTGCCTTGCTTGGCGTGGTCGGGACTTTTTTCATGGCGACTGTTTTCTATTTCCTGAGCCTGAAGCTGGTCATCGAGCCTGTGCTGCGATTGCACCGGACCGCAGAGTCTGTTGAGACCGGCAATTATTCTGCACGCTCAGGCATAAAGTCAGATGACGAGCTTGGCGAGCTTTCAGGGGCGTTTGACCGCGCTATTGCGCGGCTGGAGAAGACAGAGGACGAGCGCAGGCAGCTGGAGCATGCCAAGACAGAGTTCATGTCAATCACCAGCCACGAGTTGCGAAGCCCGATGACGCCCATGAAGGCGCAGCTGCAGATGCTGCTTGCAGGCTATTGCGGAAAGCTTGGCAGGAAGCAGCGCGAGTCTCTTGCCATTGTGCTTCGCAACACCGAACGGCTTGACAAGATAATACTTGAGATGCTTGAGATTTCAAGGATAGAGGCTGCGCGCCTCAAGTTCAATTTCGTGAAGGGCAGTGTCATGCCCACCATAAAGTCGGTTGCCGCCGAGGTGCGCCACTTCATGCCGGAAAAGAAAGTGGCGATAGAGGTGCGCACGGGCAGGATGCCAGACATGATGCTGGACCCTGACAGGCTGGGCCAGGTGCTGCGCAACCTGCTCACCAATGCGATAAAGTTCTCGCGCGAGCGCGGCAAGGTGGTGGTGTCCGCAGAGCGCCGCAAGGACCATGTGGAGATAACCGTGCAGGACTTCGGCATCGGAATAGACGCCAAAGGGCAGGAGAGGATTTTCGAGCCTTTCTTCCAGGTGGAGCCTGCGCTTTCGCGCAAGTTCGGGGGCACGGGACTTGGGCTTGCGATATGCAAGGGAATTGTGGAGGCGCAGGGCGGGAAAATCTGGTTTGTAAGCGCACCGGGCAAGGGAACGGCTTTCCACTTCACATTGCCGCTCAAGCCGGCGGCAGGCTCAACACCGATAAAGATAGCGTTCTCGAGCAGGGGCGACTTCGAGGCTGGCCTGAAAAAGCTTTTTTCCGAAAAGCTGGGGCCAATGGGCGAGAAGGAATTCACCGCTCTTCGCATGCAAGGCGAGCTGGACTACAAGAGCATAAGGGAATACCTAAAGGAGATTGAGGCTCAGGGCGTGATAGACAACAAAACGGAGAATGACATGGAATTTGCCGTGCTGGGGCTGCTTGCCCCGAAGAAAAAGGATGCGGGCAAGGAAGGGAAAGGGACATAAAGCATTATATATTGGGGGATTGAATCTACCCACGGTGATTTGATGGTTTTCAGGAAAGGACAAGCAGCCCTTGAGTCGCTTTCGGCGACTGCACGCCCCTTGCGCGGGCAAGCGGCGCTCGACTTTCTCATGACGTACGGCTGGGCAATCGCGCTCGTTGTCATCGTGGCAGCGGCGCTCTTCGCACTTGGCGTGTTCGACGTGAGCAACTTCGTGGGCACGAAAGCTGCAGGATTCTCAGGCGTGGCAGTGTCTGGATGGTCATATTCCGGCACCACGCTGCAGGTAAAGCTTACCAACCAGGTGGGCCAGAGGATCAACATCACGGGCGTGAGCGCAATCGTCTCAAGCACAACCGGAACAGGCAACGTGACGGGATTGGCCACAGGCACTGATGTCGGCGCAACAACCGCGGCAATCAGCATAACCGGCCTCCCGTCGCTCTCAGCAGGTGCGGGCTACCAGGCAAAGGTGAGCATAAACTACACCGACCTGAACTCGAACTTCGCAGGGTCCACGACAGGCACCCTGACTGGAAAGGCAGTTTAAGCGCCTTTCCTCTTTTTTCTTTTTCCCTTTTTTTCTTTTGTTTTCCGTTTTTCCATTCATAAATCATAGGTGGGCATTTGGCAGGTGAAGCATTGCAGCAAGGCGGCATTGCGCGCGTGCCCACTGGGATTTCCGGCTTGGACGAGGCAATGGACGGCGGCTACCCCAAGCACGGGCTCATCATGCTTTCAGGCAAATGCGGAACTGGCAGGACCACCTTTGGCCTGCAGTTCCTGTGCGACGGCGCAAAAGGCGGGGAGCGCGGCGTATTTGTGACTCTTGAGAAGGAGGCGCGCGAGATTTTGGACCATGCGCAGGGATTCGAGTGGGGCAGCAAGGAGTATTTTGACAAGCGCATGGTGAGCGTGGTAAAGCCGGACATGCACCGCTTCGACACCTTCAAGAAGACGCTGGAGGACGAGATTTACCGGCTGGGCGCAAAGAGGCTGGTCATCGACTCGTTCAGCCTGATATCAGCCTATTTCCACGAGGATGCGTTTGATGTGCGCCGCTCGATTTCCGACATTGGCCGCATGATGAGGCGGCTGGGCTGCACCTGCATAATAATCGAGGACATACTGGAAGGCTCGCCGCTGCTTTCATACACCGGCTACAAGGAGTTCGTGGTGGACGGGGTGGTGGTCCTCGACATCATCAAGAAGGACGCAAGCACCTTTGCGCGCACGCTTTACATCCGCAAGATGGGGCGCACCAGCCACTCCCTCAAGCTCATACCGTTCGAGATTTCGCGCGAAGGCGTGATAGTGTATCCAGAGGCAGAAGTTTTCTGATGATAGAGGCGCATGAATATGGAAAAAGCACAAGAAGCGCATGGGTCGCTTGCTGCGGCTGGGCGCTTGCGAGGGCAAGCGGCGCTTGATTTTCTCATGACGTTCGGCTGGGCGCTTGCCCTGGTGGGCATTGTGGTGGCCATGTTTTTCGTGCTGGGCGTGTTTGACATCAGCAACTTCCTTGGCAGCAAGGCAATTGGCTTTTCAGAGGTTGCGGTGAAGGACTGGCGCATGGATGCCGCAGGCACCTTCAGCATCATGGTTACAAGCCACGCAACGCAGAAGATAAACGTCTCCAATGTCAGCATAACAATAGGCAACCAGACCAAATGGGTGAACCGCACTGTCGGGCAGCTTGCAATCGGCACTGACAGCGGAATACTGACCACGGCGGCAGGCGCGTTCGGGCCCCAGCAGACAGGCGCAGGCTACACCGCAAAAGTGGACATCAACTTCACCAACATCGAAAGCGGCTTTGTGCAGACCAGCGGCGGCACCCTGGTCGGGAAAGTGATTTGATGGCGCGCGGGCAAGCTCCCCTTGAGGCGCCCGGCAGGCAGGCTGCGCGCAGATTGCCAGGGCAATCCTCGCTTGATTTCTTGATGACATATGGATGGGCCATTTTCCTGCTTGTACTCATACTTGCGGCGCTGTTCGCATTCGGCATCTTCGACATCTCAAGCTTCGTTGGCAGCCGCGCCTCGGGCTTTGCGCAGATAGGCGCTGTGGGCTGGAGAGTCACGCCAGCAGGCGCGTTCAGTGTGATGCTCAAGAACAATGCAGGCACAGACATCGCAATCACGCAGATAAACGCCACGCTGAACTCCGCGGCAATCAGCAATTCCAGCGCCGTGAATATCGCGAACGGGGAGAAGACCGGCTCGCTTGCGATTGGCAGCTTTGGCAGCATAGGCGGCACAGGCTCAGGCTACATGGTCAAGGTAGTGATAGCCTACAATGACACTGCAACGGGCATGCAGTACGTTGACTCGGGCACCCTTTCAGGCAAAGCAGTGTAAGTTTTCTAGGCTTATCCTATGGGTTAACAGCGCCTGTTTCATTCTCTTTTTTCCTCAGCCAATGCCCATGCCGAAGAACGAGCCCAAAAGCGTGTTGAGCACAAAGCTTCCGAAGAAGTATATTGCGTAGGAGACCAGGAAAATCACCGGGATGATTGGCAGCCCGTCGCGCTCGTCGCCCCTCTCTATCACGCCTGCCACCATGGCGCCGAAGAACGCGGTGATGCCGATTGCCGCGATTGAGAAGTAGAAGGTGGTCTCAGGAGATATTGCCTCGCCTTGGAAGAACGGGAGGTTGCCTGCGCCTTCAGACAGGTTTACCGTGCCCATTTTTGCGCGCGTGTCGGCAAATACTTTTATGAGGAAGTTCGTGACTGCGTAAAGCATTGGGGCGCCGATGCACACTGCGGCAAGCGAGAAGAGCTTGTAGACCATCACGGTTGCAGACACTTCCTTTTTCATGGAGTCGAAGCGTCGGATGTCAAGCGAGGTGGCCTCCAGCAGGTCGGCAAGCTTGCCACCAGAGTTGAGGCCCTTGACTATGAGGTTGACCGTCTTTTCAAGCACGTCGGACGGCACGCGATACGTCATGTTCTGCATTGCATCCGCAAGCGGGGTGCCAGTCAGTGTCTCCTTGCTCACCTTGTCGATTTCCTCTGAGAGTGGCCCGAGCTCCTTCCTTGCCGAGAGTATGAGGGCGCGGTCATAGGTGTGCCCGCTTCTTATGTTGGATGCCATGATGCCAAGGAATTCAGGCAGCGCAGCCTCGATGGCATCTATCCTGCGCTTTGCCATTGTGGAAAGTATGATGTAGACTGCGAACTCGAAGAGGACGAACACTATGAGGGCTGCAATCGCCGTGATGTGCGGCTGCTCGCCGATGAAGAGGAAAACCGCAGCCATGGAGAATGCCGCCCCGTAGATTACCATCCTGCCCATGAACTGGCGCGGGGAGTAGCCGAGCTGGGCGCCGAGAAGCAAGTTGGTGATGTGGCCAGTCAGGCCCTTCCTTTTCTGGTAAAGCTCCCCCATATCAGCACCTTATAGCGACACCGTGGGCCGCCTGCTTTTTATCAGGCCCACGAAAAACGCCTGCACTATTATCAGCATCACAAGTATGAGCCCGAACGTCCATTCGTTCAGCGGAAGCGAGGGCAGTATGTTTGCGCCTATTGCCAATACCACTATGCCCATGCTGGGCGCGATGATGCAGCCAAGCATGTAGAAAAGCGCGAGCGTGGAAAGCTGCGCGCCGTAGCTGCGGATGGTTATCATCTGGTCAGATGCCAAAAATTCCACTGTCTCGCGAAGCACATTGCCCACACGCACGCCGGTCTTGTTGGCATTCGATAGCTGCCAGACCACCTTGCGGAAGTTCTGCGAAGGGCTCATTGCGGCGCTTTGCTCAAGCGCAGTGGTAAGCTCGGTGCCTGAGCGAACCTGCAGCACGATTTGCGCAAACGCCCTGCCCACCTCGCCATAGCGGACGTCGTGCCTGCCGTACGAGAGGCCTTCGCCCTCCAAATCCTCGCTTGCCGATACTATGGCGTCGAAAAGCGGCACGCCTGCGCTGGTCTGAATCATCAGGTGGCGGGTGGCAAACAATAAGTCGCGGTCTATCTCGCGCATGCGCTTGGATGCCTCCCATCTTGGGACGATGAGGCAGTAGAATGCTGCAGCAAATGAGAAGAATGCTGAGAAGAGGAAGCTTATGGGCCTGGCGGTGGCGGCTGCATCAGGGGGCAGGCGCACCAGGATTATTATGCTTGAGAAGGTGACCATGAAGACAAAGTAGAACACGAAGACCAGCACTGCGCCTGCTGCATAGTCGATTGCAGGGGTCTCGTTGCCAGACTCGTCAAGCTCGGCCCCCAGCATGGGGAAGATTTTGGTTACCACTGAGGCTGCAGGATAAAGCCCCTTGAGGATGGGGGCGGCTGCCTTGTGCGAAATCGGCAGGAACGGTATTGTTTTTGGCTTCATTGTTTACCAGCCGCCTTCACGGCGCCCTGCGCGCCTGCCATGCGCAGCACTTCCTGCGGGTCGTCGTAATATGATGCCATCACTTGCCCCACGCCATCCACAGTGTTGATGTCAGACTTTGCCAGCCATTCTATTATGCCGCGCTTGCCAGCGAGGTCCTCGGCAATGTCCTCGTCGCGCATGTTGGTGTAGTTCTTCAAAGTCTCTATCAGCCTGATGGACTGCTCTGATGCCACTATCTCGTCGTTGAAGGGGCGCCAGCGGTAGATGATGTTCTCATCCACCTCCTGCCTGTCAGTCGGGAGGATTTCGCCCACCTCGTAAACCCTGCGCTTGCCGCTCCTCCTGTCGCGGAACATGGCAAGCACGAGGTGCAATGATTCAAGCATGACAGGCGCGATGCTGATTGGCGGGTTGGACAGGCGCTTGACTGTTTCGCCCACGGTTTCAGCATGTAGCGTGGCATAGACCGAGTGGCCTGTGTGCATTGCCTCGAAAAGCACCTGCGCCTCCTCGGCGCGCCTGATTTCGCCAACAATCATCCTGTCTGGGCGCATACGCAAGGTGTTGACCATCAAATCCAGCATGTCCACCTTGCCTGCGCCCTCGCTTGTCGCCTGGCGCACCACGAGGGGCACCCATTGCATGTAGGAGGGAAGGTTGATTTCGCGCGTCTGCTCGATTGAAATGACTCTCTGGTTGGGCGGGATGAAGCTGGAAAGCACGTTGAGAAGCGAGGTCTTGCCTGCGCCTGTGCCTCCTGAGACTATGATGTTCATCTCGTACTGCATGGCAAGCCACAAAAGCGCCGCGACCTCGGTGGAGATGGTCTTCATCTTCACATAGTCTGTGATGGTCCAGGGCTTGCGCGCAAACTTCCTCACAGTAATTGTGTTGCCGAAGTATGATATGGGAAACAGCGTGGCGTTGACACGATCGCCAGTGGAAAGATAGGCGTCAAGCAGCGGCTCCTGCACGTTTATCTGCCTGCCCACGCCTCGTGAGATGGATGACGCATAGTTCCATATCTGCGCGTCATTTTCCATCATCACGTTGGTGGCAAGCCAGCCATGCTCCTTGTGGTAAATCCACACAGGCTGCCCGCCGCCGTTGATGCAGATTTCCTCTATAAGGTCGTCGCGCAGCAGGAATTCTATCTGCCCCAATCCCAGCATGTCCTGCACCAGGCGCTGAGAGATAGCGCCGATGTCCTGCTCTTCAAGCTGCGGCATGGACTCGCGCACCATGGAGCGGCTGGTCTCGTAGAACTTGGACTTGAGCGCGTCTGACATTTTGATGTTGAGCACTTCCTGCGAGGACAAGGTGATTTTTTTGAGGAGCTGGGTCTTGATATCGTCCAGGAAGGCGACCGTGCCCTCCTCAAGCTGTGGGGTGGAGAGGATGTAGTGCTTTGCATGCCCCTCCTTGGTGATTGAGACGTTCGCCTCCAATGGCCCATCCGTGAGAGGATAGGACTGGAGGAGCTGGCCGCTTACGGATATTTTGGACAGCGTGCTTCCGCGGCTTATGCTTGCCGCCTTGCCCTGCCCCTGCTCTGCCCCGCCCGAGTTGCTTAGGCTGCTTGGCTGCGCGGTGGACTTTTCCTTTGCAGGGCTTTCATGCCCAGGATTTTCATCCGGCGTGGCGCGCTCGCCCACTTTGCCTTCGGGCTTTGCTGCTGCTTTTGCCTGCGCTGCCTCGCGCTTGTGCATTGCCTCGCGCTCTGCCTTTTCCCTTGCGGCATCAGTTGCCTTTTCCTTCTCCGCGCGGGCGTGCGCCGCCATCCGCTGGCGCGCTGCCTCTTTCTCGTGCTCGTGGCGCTCGTCCGGCTTTTCCTCGGACTTCTCGCTTTCGCTTTCGTGGGCCAAAACTGCGCGCAGGAAACTGGAGCCGGGCTTGCCGGCTTTCTCATCATCTTTTGTTGCCATGCCAGACCTCCCAGCACAAGGCGCGCGACTTTGGCGCCTTATTTCTTGTCATGATCTATGAGCTTGAGCTTTACCCCTGAAAAAAGTGAATATTCTACGAGGATTATCTTGTGGCGCTGCAGCGTGTCTGCCATCTTCTCCACTGACTTTTGGGTGAGGCCAAGCGAAGCTGCGGCCTCCTTTGAGGAAATGATGCGCCGCTCCTTGATAAGCGCAAGCAGGCCATCGATTGCAGTGCCCACCATTGCAGTGCTCTCCTCGGCCTCAGCACCCTTGGGATGCTGCGAGGAGGGCAGGCTGCTTGCGGCATGCGAGCCTTTTGCCACTTCAAGGAGGAAGAACTTGAGTATGTCGCTGGAGCGCACCACGCCTATCATCTTCTTGCCCTCCACGACAGGGATGAGCTCGAATGGCTGCGCCAGGGTGGGAAGCAGCGCCTCCAGGTCAGAGTCAGGTGAGACCACAGTGCGCGGCTTTTTCGCAAAATCAACTGCGGATGATTTCACCATGAGGACAAGGGGGGATGGCTTGTTCTTCTTCCACAAAAGCGAATAGTCCTTCTTGGAAAAAACCCGCACCATTTCAGAGACCGAGAGGATGCCTACGAACTCGCCCTCGTCAAAGACTGGCGCTGAAGAAACGTTGTGCTCCGCAAGCGATTTTGCCACATGCTCAAAGCTGTCACCAGCATTGAACCAGACAAAGTCGCGCCTCATTATGTCCCTAGCCCTCATCAAGCATCACCGGCGCTGTTCTATTCGTACCGTCAACCAATCTAACATTAATAATGCTTGCGCCAAGCTCGGCATACGTTCCCGATGAGTAGGCGCTGTCCAGCGTGAGGGTGGCGCGCGCCACCACAGGCACAAAGTAGGTGAGGTTCATGGAGGAGGGCTGCCCCACTGTGACGATTGCCACTGTGGTGTTCTGCTTGTCCTTCACCAGAAGCTGCGAGAAGGCAGAGCGGTTGAGCCAGGTGGCATTGCTTGCTCCGCTTCCTGAGCCTTGCACGCCAATGGAAAAGTATATTGCGTCGCTGGAAGTGTTTGCAACTGCAGATAGGTTTGCCCAGACAAGGGAGGGCTGGGGCCGCTTTATGGAAAGCGTGAGGAAATAGGCGTCTATTTCCTCCGCAAGCGCAGGCGTGAAGTTCATGCTGCCCTCGGCGAAATTTGCCGTGATGTTCTGCGGGCGCAAGTAAGCGATTGGGATGGCTGCCGCGGTGGTGTTTATGGTGAGGTTGCCCGGGTCGGAATAAGCTTCGAAAAACGAGTCTGCGCGCTCAAGCTGGCGCTGGTAGCCGGAAAGCTGCGAGCTGTCAAGCGCGAATGTGGCGTTGCTGCCTGAAAGCGTGAAGTTGAGCGCGCTTGCCTCAATGAGGCTGGAGATGGAATAGGAAACCGCGTCTGACTGGAAGGCAAGCCCGCCTATCTTGGCAGGCTCGGAAGAAGCCGCGCCCATGGACTGCACGTAAAGCGAGATTGAGGAGGACAGGAAGACCAGCGCCAGGAGTAGCAGCAGGGCGGAAAAAGTCATTGAGCCCTTGCGTTTCCTTAACCAGACCATACAGTCATCCTCGCAATCCCGTAATAGCTTGCAAAGCGGCCGCTTAGCACCAAAAATGCGCGCTCAGATGCAGAGTAAACCTTGGTTGCGGTGAAATTCGCGCCAAGCGACAGGCTTGTGTTTTTGGAAAACCCGCTGTTCCCGTAAGTGTAATAGTCTATTGCAAGCTGCCATTCCAGATTGGCAGGCACCACCGAGTTCAAGGTGGCGTTGATGCGCGTTGAGTTCATGGATGCCAAATCGCCTTGCCTGTCAAGCAAAGCAAGCAAATCCTCGCCCTGGCGCTTGAAGAGAAGCTGGTCTGAGGCGCTTTCCTCTGAGCTTGAGGAGAAAAGATAAAGCCCGCTTGCCGCGCCCAGAAGCACCACTACGGCAAGAAGGGCGTCCAGTGTGAAAACAAATCCCCTAGCCATGAAGCATTACCCCGAGCGCACTGGCAGATGATTGCCTAGCCATATATTTTCACGCCCAATTTCACTATATTGCCGTTCAGCACTGCGAAACGTGTTATGGAGACGATGTCCTTGGAATATGCAGTCAGGTTGCCCCCCTCGTAGAGAATGGTGCCGCTTGTGTCCTCTATGTGGTAGGAAAACTGCTCCTGTATGCCCAGAAGCGCCTTTTGAGAGGTGTAGTTGAGCGCCGCGAACTGCGCTATCTTGGCAGAGGAGAGCTTGTAGGGAAGGGAGGCAAAGCCAGCCATGGAGACAGTGGAGTTGCCTGACGATGCTGACTCTGTGCCTTTCTGGAAGTCGTCGAACTTCACCCCTATTTTTCCGTAAACCCCGTAATACTCGCCGCTTGTGAACCCTGAGCGGCTCTCGTTTATCTGCCAATCCGGCTCGATCCCCCCCACTGCCCAATACTTGCATTTCTTCGTTGTTCCGTTGGCATATGCCTTGACATGGTACCATGAGCCGGCATCCACCGTGCCCGAATAAACCGCCCCAGGTATTGCCCATGCCGCGCCATTGGTCAGCTGGGTCATCTGAAGCCCGGTTGCAACCAGCCGGCAGCAGTAGCCATTGACATAGTTCGTGCCAGGCACGCCCTGGATGACCGGCCCGCCTCCGGTCCCTTCGTTGAATTGGACCTTTGCCATTACAATGTAATCGTTTGATTGCGCACCCGCCCGGTAGAGGTTGGATTCCCAGGTGTCGGTGGAATAAGCTGCCCCGTCAGCAGACCAATGCCCGCTGCCGCCTGCAGACCAGGCGGAAATGCTGTCGAACGGGTCGGTGAAATCTGCGGCAAACCCGCCTGCTGCCCCTGCCACTGCGCTGCCCGAGCTTTTCAGGAGCAGGTCAGTTGCGGAAAGCGCAGCGAACTCCATCCTGTTCTTCTTCATTGCCTTCTGCGCACCTGTCACCGAGGTCTGCCAGCTTTGCACGAAAAAGACAAAGAGCATGGAGAATACCATGACAGCGAGGACCATATCTATTGCGAATGACTGCCCGCGGGAACAGCGGGAGGGGAGATGTGATTTACGCAACGCGCACCACCCCGTTTGATGAATTCGCGTATGCGCTCTTCCCAAGCGCGAAGAAGGAGGCTCCTGTGGAGTTTGTGATGTTCATGGAAGGCAAGCCGCAGCCCACGCCCGCGCGGTTGGCAAAGTCCACCTTGACAAGGTTGCGCGCGGAAACCACGTAGACTGTGTAATTCTCGCCGTTCACCTTGGCAGGCAGGGAAAACCGATATGCGGTCGCGCCGCCGGACGAGGCGAGCGAGGAAAGCGTGGCTGAGACCTGCGCGCACACCCGGTTCGCCTCCATGCTGCTCCTAAGCGCGTTGGCTTCCTCCATGCTGGTGCCATATATCCATACTGCGATGCCGAAAAGGAGGAGCACTAGGAAAGTGGAAACCATGAACTCTATTGAAGACTGGGCTTTTTTTTTAATCATCAAAACCATCATGTGAGCCTAAGCGCGGTGGAGTTGGTGGAAACCGCGGTTGAGTTGTCCACGCCAATGCAGGTGAGCGTCCAGTTCTGGCCCGCAGCAAACGTCCTGTTGAGGCTGTTGACCAGGTATTCGGTGTTGTTCATTGTCGGAGTGGTCGCAAAGCTCGTGGTGTTGAAGAACACGCCCTGCTCGTAGATGTTTGCAGCCGAGAAGTTGTTGGTGGCGAAGCTGCCCATGCCCACCTCTTCCCAGGTGGTGCCGTTGTAGCAGGATTTGGAGGATTCCGAGTAGTTCTGGGCGGCTGAATCATACAGCTTGATTGAATAGAAACAGGAATCCCCGCCCGATGTCGCATAAAGCATGTTGCCGGACGAGGCAATGCCATAGACCGTGTTGTAGACGCAGGTGCCCGAAGTCTGGTTGAATGTCTGGTTCAGCACCAGGCCGGACGGGTTGGTCACATCAACCACTTTGATTCCTTTTCCAGCTGTTGTGGAGCCGACGAAGGCGAATTTCTTGCTGCCGACCGTGTTGACCGCAACTGAAACGCCTGTTGCATCAAGATAAACCTCGCCCACCGCGGTGATGCTTGCCCTGTTGGCAATGTTCAGTATGGTTAGGTAGCGGTCGGTTACGGAGGGCACATAGAGATACTCTGTGCTTTCCTCATAGTAGAAGTCCTGGGCGCCGTCCACAGAATAGGGCGGCGCCGAGCTGGCGTATGACCCCACGCATGTAAGCACGCCATTTGCGCTTATGTTCAGGATGGTTATCGTATCAATGCCGCTTGCTGCGACTATGAGATAGGTTGTGCCAGGTATGAACTTCAGATTGGCGGGCGTGGTCGAAGCGCACGGGTTGGTGGACTTGGTGTAGGTGTAAATCCCGGTAGGGGTGGCAAGCGGGTTTGTGGCATTGTATACCGAGACTGTGCTGTCCGTGCCTGCGCTTGCGACCAGGAGCCTGCTTCCGGCAATGTCAATGTATTCAATGTCGCTAACGCCGTCCAGGCTGTAGGGGTTTGCCGAGACAGAGGCAGTCCCCGCCATGTAGGCAGGGGTTGCGCCTGAGACATTGTATACGCTGATTGTATCGTCCGTTATGGATGGGGCATAGAATATGTTCCTTTCGGCGTCAAGCTTGCCGCCCCATATTCCATCGAGAGAACCCGGGGCGGCAGAGTCAGCTATGGACCCCCTGCATGCAAGGGAAGACGGATTGGAAAAGTCAATCACAGTAAGGGCATCCCGGCTGCTCACAGACACATAGGCTCGCGAATTTTCCCAATCCATCTGCATCTTCCTTGAGCCGAGAAGGCCGCACGGAGCGGTTGACTTTGTGTAGTTCTTGAGCAGAGTCATGTCCAATGCCACATCAGGGGTGGCTTGCGAGTTGTTTGCGGTTATCTTGAGCCGGACTGTGGGCTGTGCTGCGCATGCGGATGGCAGGGTGTCGTTTGCGGTTGCAGCAGTGCCGTGCCTTGTTTGCCATATCGTTTCATTCGTGCTGTTTGCCGGGTTGGTGTAGTTCCAGTACATTGAAGCGGTTGAGAATGCAGTGTATGATGCGAATGTTGCGTAATTGGCATCGTTGGCGTTTGCGGGGCTGGTGAAGCCTGCATCGTATGAGAAAGAAGCCACGGCGCCTGCCATGGTGGCATTGCTCTGCGTCTGCGGCTGGAACTGCCCTGACGCATTCACCGCGCTGTTGAGCCACCAGGTGTAGTTGAAGTAGCTTATGTTTGTCGAGTTGGTGGAAACTGCAAGGCAGTAGCCGTCCACCAGGGAAACCCCTGCCGCGCTTTGCGTGCCGTTGGGGTCGGTCCTTGCATAGACGCAAAGCGGAGACATGGTAATGTTGAATGATGACGTGTTTGCAGCGCCCACATTGTCCGCAACATCAGTGCAGTAGATGGAAACATTGTAGTTGCCATTCCCAAGCGGGCCTAAGTCCTTGCTCACGGCTATTGTGACTGCGTTGTACAGACCGCCCGCAGGGTCCATGTAGGAAGCGCCGCCTCCGTTGAGCTGCAGCTGGCAGTGCATCACCTTGCTTGCGCCTGTTGTCGCGTCGCTTGCAGTGGCATTCACAATCGTGGTGGCAGAGGTGCATGGGCCAGGCACGGTTATAGTTATGTTCGACACCAGCGGGCCTTGCGTGTCCGCGGTGGCATTGCCCCCTGTCACGTTTGCCACCGAGAAGTCCAGGCTGGAAATGCTGCCTGCGTTGCCAAGCGAGTCTGTGCAGAATGCGCTGACTGTGTGGCTGCCAAGCTCCAGCGTGCCCAGGTAATAGTTTATCGCCTCGGTTCCTGAGCTGAAAGAGCCGTCAGTTGCAGACATTGAATTCCACACGCCTGAATTGTCAAGCTCAAGCGCGCAGCTTGATACCGTGTTGTTGGTGTCGGTTGCCGTGGCGCTCACGTTCACCGCAGTGGCGATGGTGGGGCTGCCAGGCGCGATTGCCAAGCCGCTCAGCGTGGGCCCGATGGAGTCTGGCGCTGATGAGGAAGTGACAAACACCGTGATGGAAGAGGTGCAGGAGCTTGAGTTGCTTGCATTGACCGTGATGCTGCCCGTGTAGGTGCCAACTGCCTTGGCGCCAGGCACCAAAAAGGAAAGCGTGACGCCAGTGGAGCCGCTGCTTGCAAGAGTGGATGGCAGTGTGCCATTTGAGACCATGTCAGACACGCCCGAGATGCTTGCCGTGAATGCGGAAAGCCCCGAGGTCCAGACATTGGTGAGCGTAAGCGTGTCAGAGGAGCTTCCGCCCTGCTGTATTGTCTTTGTGATACCGTTGGGGGAGCATACCAATATTGTGCGACCCACTGAAATATCGCCTGAAGGAAGCACGGTGAGGGTGATTTCCTGCTGGTCGCCAGTGGTGGGTATGTAGCCCACCAGCTGCCCGTGCGTGGCTGCAAACGCATCCGCAGTGCCTGACGAGGTTGCCACGCGCACCAGCACGCGCTTGTTGGAGATGTTGACTAGCTGCACGCCCTGCGGCATTGAAATCGACACTGTGGAGCGCGAACCGGGTCCCAGCGAGTAGGCGCTGTCCGCTGCCTTTGCAATCCTTTCTGCAGTGTCCTTTGCCTGCGACACGCGCGCGCTGTCCGATGCCGAGCTCATTGCGAAGAAAAAGACTGCGCCAATTATTGCCAGGGCAAGCGCCACCACGCTCATCTGCTCAAGGGCGTATTGACCGCGGAAGTTCATGGAAGGAAAACTCGTCCATCATTTAAAAACTATCCGCACGCGAGGGCGGGTGGCGAACGGATTGAGAACTTATAAAAAGCGGCGCCCCTCAAATAGCGCCATGCTTGCAAAAGCCAAGGGCAAAATCAATGAGCTGCTGCCAGATTCGTTCAGCCGCTTCCTTGCCCTGCTCATAGCCGTGTTTGCGCTCTATGCGCTTGCCTTTGCCCCAACAGTGCAGCCGGTTGCGCCGCAGGAATTTTCCGGCAATGCCACGCTGGATGTGCATTTCTTCTACCATCCTGCCTGCCCGCACTGCAAGGAGCAGATGCCGCTCAACCAGGAGCTTGCGCAGGAATACCCTGGCGCAAAATGGGTTTACCATGACACCTCCGACCCCAAGCAAACCGTGCTTATGAGGCAGTCGCTGTCCGAGCTTGGGCGCGAGCCTGAAGGCGTGCCCACCACCATAATCAACAGGACGGTGATTGTGGGCTTTGCCAAGGACAGCACGCCGCAGATGCTGCGGGATGCGCTTGCTGCCAATGGGGGAAGCCCAAAGAATGAAACAGTGCCTTTGAAAAAGACAATCACGCTGCCATTTGTTGGCGAGATAAACCCGTATGAATACTCGCTTCCCGCGCTTGCAATCACCTTGGGGCTGATTGACGGCTTCAACCCCTGCGCAATGTGGGTGCTGGTCTACCTCATCTCAATCACGCTCACCATGAATGACAGGAAAAAATTCCTGCTGGTGGTCGGCACCTTCCTTTTCGCCTCAGGCGCGCTTTACTTCCTCATCATGGCAGCCTGGCTCAATGCCTTCCTGTTCGTAGGCTACATACGCCCAGTGATGGTTGCGGTTGGCGCAATAGCGCTTTACTGGGGCGTCTCCTCGCTTCGCGAGTTTTTGAAGAACAAGGGTGAGATTGCCTGCAAAGTGGAAAACCCTGGCGAGAAGAAAAAGCTTGCCCACGAGATTGAGGCGTTATTGTCCTCGCCCCTCACGCTTGCCACATTTGCAGGCCTTGTGGTGCTGGCATTCACGATAAACTCAATCGAGTTTGTCTGCTCCTCTGCCATTCCTGCAGTTTTCACGCAAGTTCTCTCGCTATCCAATGTTTCCGCACTGGAGCATTATTCATATATATTCCTGTACGTGCTGATGTACATGCTGGACGACATCATTGTCTTTGCGCTTGCGTTCTTGGCAGTTGGGGGCGCGCTTGGCAACAAGGTGGCGTCATACGGGCATGCGATTGGCGCCGTGATACTGGTTGCGCTTGGCATGATGCTGCTGTTTGCGCCGCAACTCCTGATGGTTTGACGATTCAAGAAGGGAGGTAATGAAATGGGCATGAGCAAATGCCAGCCCAAGGGGGCTTTGCCCCCTTAGTCCGGCACCGCCCAAACCCCCCTTAAAAATGGAAAATGGTTTTGAAAAGCTTTCAAATAAAAATCATGCGTCTGAATCATATTGTGATGTGATAACTATGGGCATGAGCAAAAAGGACTTGTCAAGGAAGCACGCCAACATCAAGGTGAAAATCGAGGAGCTGGAGAAAAGGGCGAGGATGGACCCGCTCAAGCGCCACCCCGAGGTGCACGAGGAGCTGGCGAAATTGAAGAAAGAATTGGCAGAGGGCTGAATGGTCTGCGAACATTAGCCAAACAAAAACAGAACTATTTATATGCTGCCTTTGCCCTATCCCAAGCAGGTGATAATTATGGCAAAGAACTATTTCGCATTCGCAGCTGTACTGTTCGTGGCATTCGCGCTTCTGCTTGCAGGCTGCGCATCACCAGGGCCCAATCCGCCCTCCCCGCCAACTACAAGAGGCTCTGACGGCCTTAAGTCTTTCACTTCTTATGATGAGATTTACACTTTCCTGAAAGCAAGCTCAGGAGGCGCATATGGCTATGGCGGCAGGGGGATGGCAATGGATGGCATGATGGTGAAATCCTCGCTTGCCCCCACTGCCGCGCCCCTGGCAAACGGAATGGAGAGCGGAACCTCGCAATCCGCAGGCGCGTCTGATTACTCGCAAACCAATGTGCAGGTGAAGGGAGTGGACGAGCCTGACTTTGTGAAAAACGACGGCAAATACATCTATGTTGTCAAAAACGAGTACAACTCAGGAAACTATCGCTACAACCCATTCGGCTCTTCATCGGAAGGAAAGGTGAAGATAATCGACGCCTACCCTGCACAGGACATGTCGCAGGCAGGGGAAATTTCAATTGAAGGGAGCGTGAGCGACATTTTCATCTACAAGGACAAGCTGGTGGTGTTCGGAAGCATCTACGTGCCGTTCTACTACCCGCGCCCGCTTTCCGCGGACGTGCGCTGCCTTGGCTGCTCCATGCCGCCTTATTATTCGCAGAATTTCGCATTCATGAGGGTTTATGACATCACGGACAAGTCTTCGCCACGCCTTGTAAAAAGGATTGAGGTGAAGGGCGACTACAAGGACGCGCGCATGATAGAGGGCAAGGTGTACTCCATTTTCTCAGACTATGCGACGTACTCCTACCCTGTGCCGATTTACCGCGTGGACGGCTCAGACAGGCAGGTCGCGCCGGCGGACATCAAGTACTTTGACTACCCGGACAGCGGCTACAATTACAATATATTCACGGGCATTGATCTGAATGACTTGAGCAAGGATGAGAGCAGGAAGGTGGTGCTCATGGGCCAGTCGCAGAACCTGTTCGTCTCCCAGGACAACATGTATGTGACTTTCACGACCTATGAATACTATGACCCAGCCTGGAAGATATACAACGATGTCTTTGCGCCTTACTTTGACACTGCCACCAAGGACAGGATGGCTGAGATTGACGCCATGAACATCTCGAACTGGAGGAAGGAGAAGCTCAAGAGCGAGGAAGCGCTTTACTTCATCCAGAACAAGATATTCAACCCGCTGGACCTGACTGTCGACTCTGCACTTCGCGAGGAGCTGACCAAGAAACTGCAGGACAGGCAGTCGCAGTCAAATGAGCAATACAGGAGCACTGAGAACACCGAGGTGCACAAGTTCGCCCTGGACGGATACTTCACCTACAAGGGCGATGCTGCAGTGCCGGGGCATGTTCTCAACCAGTTCTCCATGGACGAGTACGATGGGTACTTCAGGATTGCCACCACTTCGGGGCAGACCTGGAGCAGCGAAAATCCGTCCTCGAACAACATATATGTAATAGATGAGGGCATGTTAGTGGTGGGTAAGCTTGAGGGGCTGGCAAAGGGCGAGTCCATCTACTCGGCCCGCTTCATGGGCAACCGCGGCTACCTTGTCACCTTTAAGAAAATCGACCCGCTTTTCGTGGTGGACCTCTCGGTGCCAACTGACCCGCGCGTGCTTGGGCAGCTGAAAATCCCAGGCTATTCGGATTACCTTCACCCCTATGATGAGACGCACCTCATCGGGCTTGGCAAGGACGCTGAACAGGCAGAGGGCGAGAACCGCGACTTTGCATGGTACCAGGGCGTGAAGCTTTCGATGTTTGATGTGAGCGATGTTGCGCACCCCAAGGAGATTGCCAAGTATGAAATCGGGGACAGGGGCACTGATTCGTACGCATTGCAGGACCACAAGGCGTTCCTGTTTTCCAAGGAGAAGAATTTGCTTGCAATCCCAGTGCTTTTGGCGAAAATCGACCCGCTGAAATACCCCAAGGGAGTGGAAGCAAACACCTACGGGGATTATGTGTTCCAGGGAGAGTATGTGTTTGACGTGTCGCTGGATAAGGGGTTTGTGCTCAAGGGCACGGTTTCGCATGCAGAAAGCGGCGATCTGGAGAAGAGCGGCTACTACTGGTACAACAGCGCCAGCGTGAAGCGCGCGCTTTACATGGACGACACGCTTTACACGGTGTCCGACATGTACGTGAAGGCAAACGACCTGTCCACGCTTGGCACGGTTTCCTCGTTGCAGATAGGCAATGAAACCAACTATGGCAGAAGGTATTACTAGCCCTCCTCGGCCCGGAAAATAGCCCCATCTGCCCTGCCGCAGCGGCAGGGCGGCTGCTTTTTAATATTTTAGCGACTGAAAGGGAGCAAACATAGGGTGGTTATTTGTCGAAAAAAGGCTTGCTTTCCCCGTTGGTTTTGTCTGCTCTTGGCTTATTTGCCATAGTCCTGCTTTCAGGCTGCCTGCAACAGGGCTGCACTGCAGACAAGAACTGCAAGTCTTGGCAATTCTGCGACACCGCCAAGAAGGCGTGCGCGCTCAAAGAGGGCTTTTGCAATACAGACAACGAGTGCAATGACACCTTGAAGACCTGTCCTGCTGCAACGCATGAGTGCGCTTTCCAGGCCAACCGCTGCAGGGCGGATGGAGACTGCGGAAGCTGGCAGGTATGCGACGCGGATGGGAACAACACCTGCAGGCCGCGCCCAGGCTATTGCGACAGCGATTCGTTCTGCGACCGTGCAACCGAGGTGTGCAGCTCAAGCAGGCATGTTTGCGTGCCCAAGCCAGGCGGCTGCAATTCGCAATTCGACTGCGAGGCATGGCAGATGTGCAACATGTCATCCAAGAGGTGCGTTCCACTTTCAGGCAGGTGCTCTTCAGACGTGGACTGCGAGTTGTGGCAGGTCTGCAACATCACCGGCAAGAGCTGCCTGGTGAAGGAAGGCTTCTGCAACAACGACCTGGACTGCACCAACTACACCATGTGCGACGGGATTCTCAAGCGCTGCGTGGTGACGCCTGACTCCTGCCTCACAGACCGCGACTGCAGGGAATGGCAGCTTTGCAATCCAGGCAACAACAAGTGCGAGGCAAAGCGCGGGCTGTGCTCATCCCTGTCAGACTGCGAGAGCTGGCAGCTTTGCGACGCCTCGACCCGCCGCTGCATCAGCCGCCCAGGCTACTGCACCAGCAACGCAGAGTGCAATTCCAATTTCCAGCAGTGCGACGTTTCTGCGCACAAGTGCAAGACAATGGCGGGCTACTGCACCAAGTCGTCCGAGTGCAAGTACGACGAGCGCTGCGAGCTTGACCCGCTGTCCACCAGCGCATACCGCTGCGTCAAGGCAGTGTGCGGCACCAACAACGACTGCCCAGGGGGCTTTTGCGACCTGGCGGACCACCAGTGCAAGAGCTCGCCGTAACCCGCTTGCGTTATAGGAAGCATTTTATTCTTAAGCGGCTTTGTAGGCTGCAACAACTCTAGGAGATGAGCTAAATGGCAATCAAAAACGACGAATTCGGCCCGGAAATGATAGTCCAGGTATATGACCCCAAGACCAAGATGGAAGGCATTGTGGTCATTGACAATACTGCCATAGGCCCGGCAAAGGGCGGCGTCCGCCTCGTGCCTGACATCACGGTTGACGAGGTTTACGGCCTCGCGCGCGCCATGACTTGGAAGAACGCGCTTGCAGGAATCCCGTTCGGAGGGGCAAAATCAGGCATAAAGGCGCCAGGCAATGCACCAAACAAGGCTGCGCTTGTCGCAGCGTTTGCGGAGAAGATTGCACCCCTGGTGCCCTCGCACTACGTGCCTGGCCCGGACATGAACATAGGCGAGAACGAGATGGCAATTTTCCAGGATGTCATCGGCACGCCCAAAGCCGCGACAGGCAAGCCTGCCGACCGCGGGGGGTTGCCGCACGAGCTTGGCTCAACAGGCTTTGGAGTCTTCCTTTCCACCGAAGTTGCGCTTGAGCACGCCAAGATACCCATGAGCAGCGCCACAGTCGCGATTGAGGGCTTTGGCAATGTGGGCACCTTCACCATGAAGTTCCTCACTGAAAAGGGCGCCAAAGTGGTTGCTGTTTCGGATTCGAAAGGCACTGCATACCTTGAAGGCGGGCTAGACTACCACACCATGATGCAGGTCAAGAAGAAGAAGGGCACAGTCACTGCATACCCGGGCGCCAAGATACTCCCTGTTGCAGACCTTTTTGCCATGAAGTGCGATGTGCTCATCCCGGGCGCGCGCCCCAATGTCATACGCGCGGACAATATGCATTCAATAAAGGCGCGCGTGCTTATCGAGGCTGCAAACATCCCGATGACCCCGGACATCGAGCTATCGCTTGTCAAGAAAGGCATTGTCATTGTGCCTGACTTCGTGGCAAACGCAGGAGGGGTGATTTCCTCATACGTGGAATTCATCGGCGGGAGCGAGCAGGAGATGTTCAAGATAGTGCGCGAGAAAATAACCACTAACACCCGCTCGGTGTTTGACCGCGCAAAGCACGGCGACCTGCGCGCTGCTGCGCTTGAGCTTGCCAAGGAGCGCGTGCTTGATGCGATGGCAAAGCGCGGCAAGTAGATGGTAACATGCTCTGCTTCGTAGCGCTGGGGGTTTTCCTTTTCCTTTCCATCTTCTCGGCAAAGTACCGACCGCTTGCGCGCCGTGCGCTTGACTGCGTTGCAAAGAAGGCAACGCTTCGCCCGTGCGACACTGGGCTTGATGAAGAGATAAAGGCTGCAAGCCTGTCAGGCATTATGAAAATCTCGCCAGGCGCGGCAACGTTTGTCAATAGGCACTTTGAGGCGTTCTCCCTCGCATTCACCCTGCTTTTCTTCGTGAGCCTCTTCTTCGCCGCTCAGGGGCTGTACAATTTCGTGATATACGGCAACTGCAATGGGTTTGAGGGCGGCTTCTGCATCTATTCCGGGGTGCAAAACGAGCTTTTCCTCAAGGCGCCAACCTCGCTTGACGGCGTTTCTGCAGGCAACCCCAATGCCAACATCACATTCGTGGAGTTTGGCTGCTATACCTGCCCCTACACCAAGGCTGCTGAAACAGGCGTGCATGACATAATCCGCAATTATGGCAGCGAAGTCCACTATGTTTACAAGGCTTTCCCGCTGCCCTCGCACCAATATTCCAAGGAGGCAGCGATTGCCGCGTTCTGCGCGAATGACGAGGGCAAGTATTGGGAATACCGCGCAGCGCTTTTCGAGAACCAGACAGATGTGCAGCTGCGCGGCCAGGCGGCATTTTCCGACATTGCCCGCAGGCTCAACCTCACAGGCTTTGACGCATGCTACTCAAGCGGAAAGCACAATGTTGACATACAGAAAAGCGCGGACGAGTGCACTGCCTCAGGCATTTACGGCACGCCCACGTTCTTTGTGAACGGCAAGGCGTTTGCAGGCCCTGGCGCGATAAACGATGCTGAAAAGGAAATCAAGAGGCTGCTTGGGAAGTGAGAGGATGGCGCTTGATGCGAAAAAGCTGCGCGCGGATTTCCCTGTGCTGTCATCCTCAAAGACAATCTACTTTGACTCTGCCTGCACTTCGCTTAAGCCGCGCGCTGTCATTGACGCCGAGGCAGGCTACTACTCGGAACTTTCCGCCTGCGCGGGAAGGTCGCATCACTCGCTTGCAAAAAAAACCGAAAATGCCTTCGAGTCTTCTCGGGAAAAAATCGCGCGCTTTGTTGGCGCAAAGCCTGACGAGCTAGTGTTCACAAAAAACACCACAGAGGCGCTCAACCTTGTCATCCGCTCGCTTGATTATTCGCAGCGCAAGAAAGTCATTTCCACGCCACTGGAGCACCACTCGCTTCTCCTTCCGATAATGGAGCAGCAGAGAAGGGGCGCGGTGAAGATGGAGATGCTTGGCGTGCTGCCTGACGGCAGCATTGATGAAAGTTCCCTCTCAGCCATTGACCGCTCCACCGCGCTTGTTGCAATGCACCACACCACGAATACAACCGGCATGGCAGCGCCCCTTGAAAAAATCGTGAAGGCTGCGCATGACGCAGGCGCGCTTGTGCTTGTTGACTCCGCGCAGGGCGTGCCGCATTCGCGCGTGGATTTTAGGCGCCTGGGCGCTGACTTTTTGGCCTTCTCTGGGCACAAGATGTGCGGGCCCACAGGCATTGGCTGCCTTGTTGGAAAGAAAGAGGCATTTGAGTTGCTTGACACATTCATTGTGGGTGGGGAGACCGTGGAAACGGTTTCCCTTTCGGCAGTGAAATGGAAAAGCGCGCCCAAGAGATTTGAGGCAGGCATTCAGAATTATGCTGGCGCAATCGGCTTGGCTGCTGCGTGCGACTACCTTTCGCGCGCTGGTATGCAAAATATTGAGGAGCATGAGAAAAGGATGGCGCGCGCGCTCATTGAGGCGATAAAGTCCATCCCCAATTCAACAATCTACGGGGATCAAGATGCCTCCAAGCGCTGCGCTCTGGTTTCGTTCAATTTGAAAGGCGTGCAGCCGCACCAAGTTGCACTCATGGCAGACTCCATGTCAAAAATCGCGCTGCGCTCAGGAGTGTTCTGCGCGCAACCAGGAATGGAAGCCATTGGCGCGCCAAAAGAGGGTGCAGTGCGCGCGTCGCTCTACTTGTATAATACTGAGGAAGAGGTTCGCATCTTTTCTGAGACAATGCAGAAAATCGCCAGGCTCTGAGGGCTGCAGCGGGGAAGGATATATTCTTTTTGCGGCAATATCACCTGCAGGTGGTTGATTGTTCCTGTTCCAGTTTGAAAGGCGCGAGGCGGGGTTTGTGATAACCGGATATAATAACAGCCCCACCCCGGACGGGAAATTGCGCTTCTGCACGGGCATGCAGTTCAATTCATTGCAGGATGCCAGGAAATACCTGGAGGGAGTGGAAGACATACAGCGCGCCAGGAGCCTTAACTTGAAAAAGACAGACAGCATCGGCGGAAGATGGGCGGTGGAAGACGAGACCAAGAAGGGCATGGAGGCGCTGGAAAGGAAATTCAGTGGGAAATTCCGGAGGGTGATTTTCGACATTCCTTTTGGGAAAGAGCCAGGCATCATGAATAGGGTCTATACTGCAAGGGAAGTCAGGAACATAGATTACCAGGAGGGCGTGGGCGCGAAAGGCGGCAGGCTTGCCTCGCGCGCTGCCTGAAATATTTTTTCTTCGCCAGCCAGGCATGCATCCTAGCACGAGGGGGCAAATATGCCGGCGCGGCGTGCCTTACCAGTCCAAAACATACCCGAACACGAGCGGAGCCACTATGGTGGCGTCGGATTCTATGACGAAGCGCGGCGTGGTCTCGTCAAGCTTGCCCCAAGTTATCTTTTCATTGGGCACTGCGCCGGAGTAGGAGCCGTAGCTTGTGGTGGAATCGGAAATTTGGCAGAAGTACGACCAGAAGGGAGTTTTCTCAAGCTTGAGGTCCTGGATGAGAAGGGGCACCACGCAAATCGGGAAGTCGCCTGCGATTCCGCCCCCGATTTGGAAAAAGCCAATTTTATGCTTGGGGGAAGTTGCCTTGTACCAGTTGATGAGCTCCTCCATGTACTGCGCACCGCGCTTGAGCGGCGTGTAGCTGGAGAGCCCGCCTTTTATCACTTGGGAGACGAACATGTTGCCAAGCGTGGAGTCTTCCCAGCCAGGCACGAACATCGGGAGGTTTTTCTCCGCGGCTGCAAGCAGCCAGCTGTCATTGGGGTCAATTTCATAGTGCTCTTTCAATATGCCGGACAGGAAGAGCTCGTACATGTACTCGTGCGGGAATGCCGGCTTGTTCTCCTTCTCATGCCTCTGCCAGATCTTGAGCACTGCCTTTTCGATGCGCCTCATTGCCTCCTCTTCCGGGATGCAGGTGTCAGTCACCCTGTTGAAGCCCTCGTTGTAAAGGTCAAGCTCGTCCTTGGGGGACAACTGCCGGTAGTGCGGCACGCGCTTGTAGTGCTTGTTCGCCACCAGGTTGAAGACATCCTCCTCGAGGTTGGCGCCCGTGCAGGTGATTGCGTGCACCTTGCCCTGCCTTATCATCTCTGCGAGGGACTTGCCAAGCTCTGCAGTGCTCATGGCGCCTGCAAGCGTGACCATCATCTTTCCGCCTGAATCCACGATGTCGCAGTATGCCTGCGATGCGTCGACGACCACTGCTGCGTTGAAATGCTTGTAGTGCTTTTTCATGAAAGTCCGCATGTACCCAGCCATTCATTCACCCCGGTGAAAACCGCACAAAAAAAGAACGCGCGATGGAAAATTTTAATTTTACGCAAAAAATACGGCGTAAAAGTATAAAAAAGTGCGTGTCTGCACTTTTTTAGAATTCGTGCAGCAGCACGAATAAGATATATGCGTTTCTGATTTTTTTCGCGCGCAAAAAAAAGTTACATGAACTCCTGCAAGTACTTTGAGATGTCCACCGAGGAGATGTCGTGCTTGACAAGCGGAGAGTCCTTTATGAACGGGATTTCGTCAGTGTAGGTGGCGCGCGGCACGTTGTAGAAGATGCCGATCGGCCAGCGCTCGGTCTCGTGCGCGCGGGCAACTGCAGAATGGTAGTCGGTCACGTCATGCCCGGCTTCCTGGAGCTTGTAAATCTTTTTCTGGTACAAATCGTACGGGAGGTCCTTGCGCCATGTCACGCAGGGCTGGAACACGTCGATGTGCGACACGCCCTTGTGCGCGATTCCCTGCGCAATGAGGTCGGTAAGGTGCGGGATGTCGCCTGCAAAGCCGCGCGCAACAAAGGTGGCGCCTGCGGCCAAAGATATGAGTATTGGGTTGACTTCCTGGTCAATCACGCCATTCGGGGTGGATTTTGTCTTGGTGCCCTTCCGGGTGGTGGGCGCAGTCTGCCCTGTTGTCAGCCCGTAAATCTCGTTGTCCTGCACAATGTAGGTGAGGTCCACGTTCCTGCGCATGGTGTGCACGAAATGCGCCATTCCGATTCCGTATCCGTCGCCGTCCCCGCCCACTGCCACCACTGTGAGTGAGTTGTTTGCAAGGTGTATGCCTGTTGCAGGAGGAAGCGAGCGGCCGTGCAGGCCTTCGAACCCGTATGTCTTGATGAAGTGCGGGAGCTTGCTGCCGCAGCCCACGCCTGAGACGACCACTGTCTCCTCAGGGGGGATGGAAAGCTTGGCAAGCGCGCCTTTGAGCGCGATTAGTATGCCAAAGTCGCCGCATCCTGGGCACCAAGTGGGCATGTGCCCGGAGTTGAGGTCTGCAACTGTCACCATAGGTATCACTTTCTTCCTGCAAGCTTTGACACGTGATCTGCAATTTCATCCGGCGTGAAGGGCCGCGCATCATAGCGCAGGTAGGCCTTCTCGATGTAATAGCCTGTCTTTTGGAATATCAGCGAGCGCATCTGCGCGCCTGAGTTGCCTTCGAAAATGATGGTGTTTTTCGCCTTTGAAAGCGCCTTTAGCACAGTGACCGAGGCGAATGGTGAGGCATATCGGATGTGCATCATGCGCGCTGCCACCCCTTTCTGCTCCAGCATCCTGATTGCCTCAAGCATGGGCCCCTTTGTCGAGCCCCAGCACACAAGCAGTATGTCGGCAAGGGATTCTGAGGCCCCGTGGAAGGTGGGCGCGATGAACACTTCAGGGATTATGGAAAGCTTCCTGGCACGCTTGTCAATCTGCTTGATGCGCACCTCGCCTTCTTCCGATGTGAAGCCAGTCTCGTCATGCTCATAGGATGAGCAGACATGCAGGCCGTTCTTCTGCCCAGGGATGCTCCTTGGGGAAATGCCATTGGCGCTGTATTCGTAGCGCTTAAAAGGCTGGGGCGCCGCTGCAAGCTGTTCGTCTGACAGAAGCTTGCCGCGCTCCACCTTGAGCTGGAATTTTGAGAAGTTCTCGCATGTGAAAGAGCTTTCGGAGAGGTACTTGTCCAGAAGCACGATGACTGGTACCTGCAGAAGCTCGGCGATGTTGAATGCGTTGAATGCCTCGACATAGCAGTCGTTCGCATCGCCAGGCGCCACCACCACGCGCGGGAATTCGCCTTGCGAGGCGTGGAGCGCCGAGAGCAGGTCTGCCTGCTCAGTATAGGTGGGAAGGCCTGTTGAGGGGCCTGCGCGCTGGGACTCAAATATCACCGCGGGCGCTTCCATCATGCCCATCATGCCAAGCGCCTCTGCCATCAGCGAAAAGCCGCCACCCGAGGTCGCAGTCATGGCGCGCACGCCTGCAAAGCCTGCACCGGCAATCATGTTGGCGGCAGATATCTCGTCTTCGGTCTGCTTCACTATCACATCGTAATCCGTCTCGTGCCCTGCCATGAGGTGCAGGATTGATGATGAGGGGCTCATAGGGTATTCTGCCACGAACTTGCAGCCTGCCGCAAGCGATCCTGCCACCGAGGCCTCGTTGCCGTTTATGAAAAGCGTCTTGTCGCGCTTGATAAATTCTATCCTTGCCTTGAAAGGCTCGGAAAGAGCGGACTTGGAAAAATTATAGCCTGCCCGCGCAGCTGCGATGTTGGCATCCACCACTGCTTGGCCCTTCCTTGCCCATAACTTGCCCAGCATGTTTTCCAGTATGGCAAAGTCAAGGGAGAGTATGCCCATCGCCGCGCCGAGAGCGACTGTGTTGAACATTATTTCGCCGCCTGCCGCAGCAGCCATCTGGGTGAGCGGTGCGCCAATATATGATATGTCCTCGCGCTTCGCCATTTCCTTTGCAGAGGCGACTTTGTTGGAGTCGAAGATGAGCGCGCCGCCAGATGCGAGCGCGGCTGCGTGAAGCTCCACTGTCTTTTTGTCAAGCGCGATGACTATGTCTGGCTGCCCAACCAGGCAGTGTATTGGCTCGGGCGAGACTGAGACTGCGTAGAGGTTGTGCCCGCCTTTTATCAGCGAGGGGTAATCGTTGGTGCCGAATGCGTTGAGGCCTGCGCGCTGCAGGCATTTTGCGAAAAGCATGCCCACTGAAGCCACGCCTGCGCCTGCAGGCCCGCCGACTAGAAAGTTCACCCTGTTTGTAATTGCCATCTGCTCACATCAGGTCGCATATGAAAAGGCGGGACTGAAATTAATAAAGGTTCTATACGGTGATTGACGTAGTGGAAGAAGAAAAACAGGTTGCCCTGGAAATCAGGTGAATCTGCCCACCACGTTCTTTGCGCCGTATTGCTTCACGCCAGTGATGCCGTTTGGGGTGGTGTAAGTGATGTTCACGCTCCAATCGTAGACGCTTCCCGCCGTGTTAGTGGTTCCGCACCCGCCAAAAGTCATCTTCTTGGTTTCACCAGGGGCAAATATGGTGGAGGTGGCGTTTGCAGTGCAGGTGCCGACATTGAGCGAGGTTATGGTGTACTGCCCGTCGGACTTCATGTTCTGGATGGAGAAGGTGCCTGTGCTGTTCACTGTTGCGTTGCCGGCAGCCACGCTTGTCTCCATTATTGAAAATGGCGAGGCGCTTTTCCAGTATGACATTGACTGCGTCATCTCTGCATCAGCTGCCATGCCCGGGAAAAATCCCAGAAGCGCAACTGACACGAGCGCGACAATCAGAACCACAGCAAGCAGAACAAGATATTCAGTAGCGCCTTGACCTTTGGAAACAATCATAAATAACGCCTCAATGGCGCTTCGAAGGCAAAATTTAAAAATAAGTTGAAAATGCAAGGAAGGAAGAAATGGAAAGGCAAAATCAGTTTGACTTTGCCCGCTTCCTTGACTGCCTCTTTCCGCTTGCTGAGTGTTTACCGCGTTTCATAATTCCACCTCTTGATGTTGTAGTTGCAGGGGGAGGGAATATAAAATGCGCGCGCAGCTTCACTGTTTCCTGAAAAGCATGGCAGGGTATTCCTCGCTATCCGAGCCGGAGAGAACGCGTTTGCAGTTAAGCTCGCCCTCTGAAACTTTTTCCATTCCCATGCGCTTTATGGCATCTGCCACGCGCGCCACCCTGCCTGAAAAATCAGAGTAGAGGAAATACCCTCCCGATGCTATGGCATCCATCAGCTGCCCGAGCCCCTGGGCAGGGTCAAGCAACCCGTAAAGATCCCCGGTTGGCTTCTTGATTATTACCGAGGAGATGGGGGATGAAATTTGCGATAGCGTGATTATCTGGCCAGGCCGGCTGCCCTGCCCGCTTTCCTGCGCCAGGAAAGCCTGGCTGTGGATTTCAAAAACCGCGCCTTCGTCCTTGAGGGTAGCCCTGAGGCTGTGCTGGAAGGGGCGGGAAAACAAAGCATTGCCCCCTGAGGAAAGCCCAAGGAGCTGCTTTGCAGATGGCGGCACGCGTTCTTCCAGGCTGACAACAGGGTCTATCATTTTGTATTCTGAGCTGTTCGCACCCAGCAGCACCGCGTGGTGGAAATCATAGTGGGAACCCGGGTAGAGCACTATTCCGCCCTGCATTGGGGGCTCACGGGTGGTTTCCTCAAGAATCGATATCTTGTAATCCATGCACTGCTCGCCGTTGTTTTCCACGTCGGCAAATGTCCTTAGTATGAAATCGGACTTCATGCGGCCCACGCCTGCGCCTGCAAGCATTTCCGAAGCCTTGGCTGCCTTTTCGCCGTACTCGCGAACGTCATAACCTGCTGCCTTGCGGATGAACTCTGCGCCTTTGCTGTTCACTTGCCTGGAATCAAAAAAGGAATCTATCGCCAGGCCTGAGCCCGCATATTGTTTGAAGAATTGCGAAACCGCACGCTCAGTGCTTACGCCTGCGGATTGCATTATTGAGATTGAGAGGAGCGCCCTGCCTGCGCAGTTGCGCACGTAGAAATCCGGTTGTTTTTGAATCGCCATGTGGGCCAGCCCGTAAAGCTAAATATACACTTATTGTATCTAATTACAACTATATATAAACCTATTGCCGATGCTAGCATTTGTGGAAAAACACGCCCTCGCAGGGATGGAGCGAACCAGAAGTTCGCGACATACTACGAGGGCGTGAGCCGCAGCGAACGCCCTCGCAGGGATTTGAACCCTGATCTCAAGCTCCGCAAGCTCGCATTCTATCCAAGTTATACTACGAGGGCACAGGATAAAAAAGCGTCCGCAGATGCTTTTTTAGAAGTGCAATGAGCGCATGCGCATTGCACTAAGATGATAAGAGGCTAAACCCTTATTAAGTTTCGGCACCCACTGTTTTCCCACGTGGGAGAATGTCCAGCAGCCAGATTACTCGCATTGACGGGAAGGGACGGCTTATTGTGCCTGCCGCCTACCGGGAGGTATTGAACCTCAAGGAGGACAGCAATGTGCTCCTTTCGCTTGACACCTCGAAAAATGCCCTCATCCTCCTCCCGTTTGCATCCGCAGGGGACGAGCTTTACCGCGTGGAACTGACGCTTTCTGACGCGCCAGGCTCGCTTTCCCGCCTGCTGGCGCTGCTTGCAAAGTCAGGCGTGGATCTCGTGCAGTCGGAGTCCATTGCATCAGACAGGGGCAGAAGCGCGCAATGGCGCGCCACAGTGGATTTGTCCAAGTGCAAGGCAAAGCCATCTGCAATAAAGGAGCTTCTTCTCAAGGAAAAGGTGGCAACGCAAGTCGAGATTGCGCAGGTCTGACCCAACAGTGTTATAGAAAGCTTTAAAATATGGTATTAGAATACCAACCCAGGTGATAATGTGAATATCGTCAGCATAATTCTCGGAAAGCAGCCCATGAACGAGTCGGAGATAATGAAGACCATCCCAGATGTCACAGGCCCCAGGGGAGTCAGGAGGGCGCTTAGGCAGGCGGAGAAGTTTTCGCACGCCACAGTTGTCAAGGTGGCAGACGCGCTTGAAAGGCAGGTCAAGACCCAGTCCTTTCCTGAAAGGAAGCAGGAAGCAGCCATCAAGGCAATAAGGAGGGCCAGGTTGGCATCCATAAGGTAAGCTGCGATTTCTCCTTTTTCATTTTTTCTTTTTGCCCTTAGCGCACGTTTTATAAACCCTTCGCCCACTAAAATGGGAAAGTGGGAAATAGGTGGGAATATGACAAAACAAAACATCGTTGCAATTGAAACCCCGAAGAGGCTGGAAGTCGCCCAGAGGCGCCTGCTGAGGCTGCAGGCAGCCATCCAGAAATATGCCCCTGGCAGCGGCTCAGGGCGAAGGATGGGCTGCGTTGCAGCGGCCATAAGCCGGGACTTGGACCTCCTCAAGGCTGCGCCAGACCTGTCGCCTGACCTTCGCAGGAAAACATATGCTGTTGCTGACGGATTTTGCGAGGCAGTCGGGCAAACAGGCTTGCCCGGGAAATTTGATGCCTTTGTCAAGGCGCAATCCGTGAAGCGCTCGCTTTATGAGCCTGCCAACTCCTGCTGACTTGCCCTTGCCCCGCATGGAACGGAAAGTTTAAACGCGCTCCATGCCCACTTTTTTGGGAATAAGGTGGGAAAATGGAGAAGACGGGGAAGGGCGCGGGATGGAAGAAGCAAGTCGAGATTGGCGGGGCGTTTGAGCTGGTGGACAGCGTAAACCAGTATGCGCGCCGCCGGGGCTCGCTCCTGCCAGACATGCTAGTCTGAGCCGGAATATTCATATCCGAATAAAACCATCAGCGCATTTTATAATCCGGCTTCTGGAAATCCTTTTGGTGAGGATTTATGGTTACCAAGATATTCTCCTCAGAGTCGGTGACAGAGGGGCACCCGGACAAGATATGCGACGCTATTTCAGATGCCGTGCTTGACGCAATACTCAAAAACGACCCGAAAGGCAGGGTGGCGATTGAAACGCTGGTCACAACAGGCACCGTGATAGTTGCAGGCGAGGTCACCACCAAGACATATGTCGATGTGCAGAAAGTGGTGCGCGAGACTTTGCAGGGCATAGGCTACACCAACCCCGAGTACGGCATGGACTCCAAGGATTGCGGAGTGCTCACCTCGATACATGAACAGTCGCCCGACATTGCTGCGGGCGTGGATGAGAAAAAAGAGCGCGAGCAGGGCGCTGGGGACCAGGGAATGATGTTCGGCTATGCGTGCGACGAGACGCCGCAGCTCATGCCATTGCCCATCATGCTTGCGCATGCAATAACAAGGGGCCTGTCCGAGGCGAGGAAGAAAAGAACGCTTGCGTGGCTCCGCCCCGACGGCAAGAGCCAGGTGTCGGTGGAATACATCGATGGCGTGCCGAAAAGGGTGGCGACCGTGGTGGTGGCTGCGCAGCACGACCCGTCTGTCCCAGAGGCAGAAGTCAGGAAGGAGATAATCGAGAAGGTGGTCAAGCCTGCGTGCGGCAAGTGGCTTGATGCAAAAACCAATTATTTCGTGAACGGCACGGGAATTTTCGTGGTGGGAGGGCCAGAGGGGGACACGGGCGTGACGGGCAGGAAAATAATCGTAGATACTTACGGCGGCATGGGAAGGCACGGCGGCGGCTGCTTCTCAGGCAAGGACCCGTCCAAGGTGGACAGGTCTGCGGCGTACATGGCGCGCTACATCGCAAAGAACGTGGTGGCTGCCAAGCTTGCCAGCCGCTGCGAGGTGCAAATCTCTTACTGCATTGGAGTGGCAAAGCCCACCTCAGTTTATGTTGACACGTTCGGCACAGGCAAGGTTGCAGACGAGGCGATTGAGCGCGCTGTGGAACAGGTGTTTCCGCTCAAGCCCGCAGAGATAATCGCGCACCTGAAGCTGCTTCGCCCAATTTACAAGAAAACCGCGGCCTATGGGCACTTTGGCAGGGAAGAGCCGGAGTTCACCTGGGAGAAAACAGACAAGGCTGCGGAGCTGAAGAAGGCGGCTGGCGCTTGAACTAGGATTTTTCCTTTCCAAATAGGGAGAATATGGACCTCCCGCATTTCTTTTTCTTGTCCAGCTCCGCGTTGACGTAGTCCAGCACCATCTTCTTTACGCGCGCGTATTCCTCGCGCGGCAACTGCTTGTTGAGAACTGCATAGCGCATGCCTTTCACGTTGGAGCAGAGGATGCATTCCTCGCAGCCTTCCAGGTTGTGTGAGAAGTAGCACGCGCTGCAATTCGTGCAGCTGTCTATCTCAAAGCAGCGCTTGCAGTTTGTCATGTCATAGCTGTTGATGCAGAACTCCGAGTCCAGCATGCGAAGATACCCGCCGAAGATGTATTTTGACTGGATGATGCCCGTGGAGCATGCTGAGCGCTGCGATGATGTGGCGTCCCAGCTCGAGTATACCTCGCTAGATGATATGCACTGCGAAACATCCACATAGTCCCGGCACGGGCCGTCCACAAAGTCAAGCGAAATTGTCATCTTCTGCGCGATTGCCTTCTCAAGTTCGGCAAGCGGAAGCGAAAGCTCGCCTTCAGATATGATAGGCTTGTTCTGCTGCATTGCCTCCTCAAACGAGCAGAGGCATGCGGCAGGCAGGTCGCGCACAAGGGGCATGCCAGGCTTTGAGGCAAGAGTTCCAAACTTGCCTTTTACCATTTTCACAGGAAGCGCGCGCTCCTGAAGATATGGGACGAACGGTGCAATCGGCTTGCGCTCCACACCTAGCACGAGCTTGGCGGTTTCCGAAAACGCTTTCTCCACGCCTGCAGGCGCAGGGTGCACAGGGATGAGCTTGAAGTCTCCTTCCTTGTCAGACTTTGCCGCTGCAAGCTTTGCGATGTCTGAAAGCGAGCGTGCGCGCCCCTTTGCCTCAAGCTCGTCAGCGATTTCAGATGTGAGCTTTTTCTTGAGCGCGAGGTATTTTTCCTTGGGAAGCTCCAGGTTGCCAATCACATTCCTCTTGCCGCGAAGGTTGTAGCCAAAAATCACTTCTGAGCAGTTGGTGCAGTTGAACGAATAGTACATGTCCGAGGAGTGCGTGACATAGAAGGACTCGAACATCCTGTTGACATTTATGCCCTCGTGGCAGCGCATCGAGTAGTTTATCTTGGGGAATGCCGGGATGCCGAAAACGCACTCGGATTCGCGCACATGGGAGATGTATGCGCCTTTCTTCACGTTGCGCACATTGTGCGAGTAGTAGACGTCGATGCAGTTTATGGCGTTGTCCACAAGACAGGTGTTCACGTTCTTCTCGAAGACCTTGTTGCCGCAGTAGGCGACATTTTCCCCTGCTGCGCGGAAAAGCGAGTCAATGTCCTTTATGTCGTTGATGTTGAAATCAGATTGCGCAGGGGAGGGGAGCTCGTTGGGCGAAACGAAGCACGCGCGTGCTGGATACAAGTCGTGCCCAAGATAGACGTCGTTGCCAGACACGCTGCTTTTTGCAATCGTGTAAGGAAGCATTGCCTCCTTGAGGTAGGGCTCGAATCTCATCAGCCCTCCGACATCCCTGCCGAAAAGCAGCTTGCAGAGATTGCGCCATGCCGTATCAATGGGCGCAAGATTGAATTTTTCCAGAGTATCCCCGGCACAATATGCCGGCAAACCTTTTAGGCGATATCGGTGGGGAAAAGGCACGCTTTTAACCCTATCGCCTCTTAACCTCGTCACAATGGGTGAATGATTATGCTGAAAAACTGTGTCACGTGCGGAAAGCAGACCCGCGAATACGCCGAGTTCCCCTGCGCTTCCTGCGGGGAGAAGATAGTGCGCTGCAAGCACTGCAGGCAGATATCGCTGCCCTACACTTGCAAATCATGCGGGAAGAACGGGCCGTAAGCTCTTTTTTGGGGTGTTCATATGGGACAAGTCGCAGTCGTAATGAAGATAATGCCTGAGGACATGGCGCAGTTCGACAAGCTGAAAAAAGATTCTGCGGAGATGCTCAAGCCATACAAGATGGAAGAGCAACCAGTTGCGTTCGGAATTGTCGCGCTCTCGCTCACATTCATCGTTGAGGACGGCGTGGGCGGCTCGGACGCACTTGAGGAGAAGGCGAACAAGCTTTCAAATGTCGCAAGCGTGGAAATCGTGTCTGTCGACAGGCTGTAGTTTTCCTTGTTTTTTTCCTGCTTTTTTCCGATTGTTTTTGCGATGGTTTTATATCCTGTTGATGTGCCTATAGTTACATGCTCATTTACTTCTACGATCTCAAGACGAAATTGCGCGATTACAACCGCATCAAGCGCATGTTCTACTACGACCTGAAGAAAAGCAGGCTTTCAACCTATCCCACGAAGACAAAATCTGTAATCATCGTGGACGACACGGGCGAGGCGATGGCTGACCGCTTCTTCATGCGCCATCGCAAGCACATTGAGTGCTACAAGGCAAGGTGCACAAGCATAGAGGAGATTTTTTAGGTGCGCATAGGCAACAACATGGTTTATAAACATATATATCCATTAATAACAACATTGATGCCATGTTAAACCCCATAGTATACTGCAAAGTTGTGCGCGCAAGGAATGCCTACCTCAAGGCAGGCAGGATACAGCGCCCTGTTGCCAGGGATTTGCTGCTCGAGATTGCCGGGGACAGGCATGACCTTTACAAGCTGCATGGAAGGCCGAAGGATGCGAAGATGATACTGAAGCTCGCCACCACCAAGAGGAATGCCACGCCTGCCGAGCTTGCCCTGCTTGAAAAAGCAAGGCGCGAGATTTGCCTGCTCGAGAATGGGATGGGCTAGCGCCCCCCCAAGCCTAATTATAGTTTGCCTGCCAAAGATTAGCGGGAGGCAGCATGATCACCGACCTGTCGCTTGAGAATTGGAAATCGCATTCTTCCTCAGCTTTCAGCTTCGGCAAGGGAACCAATGTGCTGGTCGGCAGGATGGGCTCGGGCAAGTCCTCGGTGCTGGATGCGCTCTGCTTCGCCCTTTACGGCACCTTCCCGAAAATGAGCAGGCGCGACCAGTCCACCGAGTCCGTGGTGAACATTGCCTCGGGCGCGGAGAATGCCGCCATCTCGCTTTCATTCGACAGGCAGGGCAAGAAATACCAGGTTACGCGTAAGGTGGGAAAGAAAACATCAGAGGCGGAAATCCGTGTCGAGGGGAAGCTGGTGCAGAAGGGGGCCAAGCCAGTCACCGACCATGTCACAGGCATACTTGGCGTGGACTATGAGCTTTTTACGCGCGCAATCTACTCAGAGCAAAACAGGATGGACCACCTTCTTTCGCTCACCCCGCGCAGCCGCAAGGCAGAGATAGACTGGCTCTTGGGCCTTGGCGACTTTGACGCTGCGCGCGAGGGGGCGCAGGCTGTTGCAGGAAAGCTTGCCGAGCAATCTGCGCTTTTGCGCGCAGAAGCCGACCCGAAAAAGGCAGAGGAGGCGGAAAGGAAAGCAAAGGAGCAGCTTGAACAGGAAAAAAAGCTCTCGGCCTCCTGCGCCGATCTTGGCAGGAGAAAAGCAGAATTGGCGGAAAAGTGCAGCAAAGCTTCAGAGGAATTTGCCGCGCTGTCAAAGGCAGGGAACGAGTGGCGCAAAAAGAAAAGCGAGTGCGACTTGCTGTCCGGAAGCGCGCAGAGGATGGCGCGCGAGGCAGAGGGGAAGGAAAAGCCTGCCAAAGGCGAGGCTGAGAAGCTATCAGAGGGGAGGAAAGCGCTCGAGGCAGAAGTGTCAGTGGCAAAAACTGCCGCAAAGAAGCTGCAGGCGGACTTGTCCTCCATCAAAAGCGAGATTGCGGTTGTGCAAAAGTCATTGGAGATTGCGGCAGCTGCAGAAAAGAAAAGAGCGGATCTTGAAAAGAGGATTGCCGTGCTTTCAGGCGGCAAGGGCTTACCGCAGCTTGAAAGCGGTATTGCATCGCTGAAAGCCGAGGCTGACTTGCTTGCAACAGGCCGCGCGCAGCTCATTGCAGAGGCAGAGGAAATGGAAAAGGCAGCGCACACGCTGCATGGTGCAGGCGCCAAATGCCCGGTGTGCGACTCCGAGCTTGAGCATGGCAAGGCGGAGAAACTGTCAGCAGGCAAGAAATCAGGCGCAAGCGAGAAAAAAGGCAAGGCAGATGCCCAGGCAAAGGAAATTGCAAGGAAAAAGTCAGAAATTGCCGCGCTTGAAAAAACAATTGCAGAGCTGAAGCTGTGCATCTCGCAAGTGGAAAGGATGAAAGCGGATGATGCAGATATGCCCGCACTTGAGGCAAAGAAGAAAGCCGGGCAGGAAAAGGCAGCTTCGCTTGAAGCAGCCGCAAAATCAGGCGAGGATGCCATCGCGCAAACCGAAAAGAAGCTTGAAGGGGCGCGCAAGGCGCACGAGGAGGCAGTGAGGGCAGAGAAGCTGTTTTTTGACCTTGATGCGGCGCGAAAAAAGCTTGAAGGGGCGCAAGCCGCGCTTGCCGCTCTTTCGTTTGACGAGGGAAGGCATGAAATCGCGCGGAAAACATCGGAGGCCCTGTCAGTGGAGCTTGCGCGCGCGGAGTCTGACTTTTTGGGCGAGGAAAAGCAGCTGAGGTTGGTAAGCGAGCTTCGCTCTGTTCTTGAGGCCGAGCTTGAGGGCATGAAGAGGAAGGCAGGGATTGCGCAGAAATACGCGGATGCCGCACAGGAAATGGCGATTTACAAAAACAGCCTGGCAGCTGCGCAGTCCGAGCTGCGCTGCCAGCTGGTGGATGAAATAAACCAGGCTCTCATCGAGGTCTGGCCCGCGATTTACCCTTATTCGGATTACAGCGGGGTGAAACTTGAGGCTGATGAGAAGGATTACCGGCTGCTCATGCACAAGGAAGGGGAATGGCGCGAGGTGGACAGCGTGGCATCTGGGGGCGAGCGCGCCTGCCTGTGCCTGGCCCTTCGCATTGCATTCGCCACTGTCCTCACGCCAGACATTGGTCTCCTCATACTGGACGAGCCCACGCACAACCTTGACGCCGAAGCGGTCGCGCTTCTTTCAGAGGCGATAAACCGCAAGATACCCTCAATTGTAGAGCAGACATTCGTGATAACGCACGACCCTGCGCTTGGCGAGTCTGCGGAAGGCGCTGTGTTCAGGCTGGACCGAGACAAGGGCAAGGGCGAGCCTACCCGCGTGGAAAGAATCTGATCACCTGGATTTTCTCAGAAGTAAGGCGCGAATCTTTTCGCTGCTTCGGCAAGCGCGCGCGCTGGCGATGCTGCACTGCCCTTTTTCTTCAGGTGCTCTGAAATTTCGTGCCTGCACACCGGCGAGTGCGACAAATAGGCAGAGGCAAGCAAGGGCAGCTCCATTTCATTTGCCACGCCTGCCGAAACAAGCGAGCGCAGGGTGGAAACCGCCTCATAGTAAAGCGAGTCGCCATCTGTGAGTGCGAAGACTGAGGACGGGCTGAGGAGCTTTGCTTCCTTTCCGCAGAATTCCACTGCGTCAGGCGACAGCCCTCCACAGCCAAAACCCTGAGAGTGAAGAGTGGCCAGCCTTTTCACCACTGCAAGCGAGAATGCGCCAGCCTCGTCGCTGGCAAGCGCCTTCCTCCCCCTGCCAGAATTCCTGCAGACCACGAATATTTCCCCTTCTTGCGCGCACACGTAGCCCACAGGCTCTGCTGCGTGCTCGGACAGGCCATCTGAAGCAACAAGCGCCATCTGCGCATGCTCCTCAGACTGCGCGCGCGAAAAGCTGAACCTCTCGCTCCGCTCGGAAAATGTTGCCCCTTCTGCGGCATTGTGCCTGTCCAGCGGGTAGCTTAGGTGCTCAAACCCTGGCGCGAGCACTGCGAACCTGTTCATAGACATACCTCGTGAATTTCCTGCTGCCAACAGCAACTGTGGAGACAGCCACCTCGCGGATGGGCTGCAGCCGCGAATTTATCGGAAAGTAGCTGAAATCCTCCTTGCTGGTCTTGAGCCTGAAGAATTCCTGCATGCCACGCTTGGCATCTTTTGCAAACACTTGAACTTTTGACATTTTTCCCACCATTTTTCCAAACCAATTTATTTTTGACCGGTATTCATTCCCCAAAAAGCCAGGCTCGCCTCAAAATACCTGCCAGGCTTCATTTCCAGAGGTTCCTGCAACTTGCCAAGTCACAGTCGCCAGCTCAAGATGCGAGCACCTTGCCAAAAATAGGGCTAAGCATGCGGCAATCGCGCCATGCATGATGTTGCTGCTGCATATTTAGCCTCCGCTAATTTCCATTAGGAAACAGTTTAAAAAATAAGGTGCCGATGCGCATTTTTGTGCAAATGGAGCTGCGAAAAGCGTCATGAAACTGCATTTTTGTCATTCATTTCCGCAAGCTTTGCCTTCAAGAGCTTGGCAGACTCCTCGGGGATTTCGGAGACCATCACCACTTCGGTGCCAAGCTCAAAGCCAGCCCAGGTGGAAAGCCGGGATGCCACCTCAAGGTGGAACGGGAATGCATTGCCTTCGTGCGGCGCGGAATGGAAGATGATATTGTAGGGACCAAAGCCGGTCGCAGCATCAAGCGCAGACAGCACTGACTTGAGGATGGAAGCAAGCGCGCGCAATTGTTCGTCCGATAATGCAGTCAGGGAATTGGCGCCGGTTACTGGCGCAATCCAGGTCTCAAAATGAAAGCGCGGCGCCTTGGGGCAAAGTGCGAAGAAGTGCGCGTTTTGCGCAAACACGTTCTTCAGCTGCTTCTCCTTCATCTTGGCGACCTTGCCTGCTTTTTTTCCGATTTTTTTGACGTAATCAGGCACAAACGGCATGCTGACAAGCTGGGTGTGCGAGTGCTCAAGCGACGCCCCTCCTGCCTTGCCCTCGTTCTTGAAAACAATGGTGTAGGCAAGCTTGGGGTCGGAAGCAGCAGATTCCATCCTTTGCTTCACCATGGAAAGATAGTCGAAAAGATTTTCCTCTGAAAGCTCAGACAGGGTCTTTTGGTGCTCAGGCGTCTCCACAATGACCTCGTGCCTTCCATATGCCTTCTTGCTCTCTGCGCAAAATGCCGGGAATTTGTTTGGGAAGCAGCGAACCTCCCACTTGCCGCCTTTTTCCACGCGCGCAATCTCAGGGGGCGTGAGGTGCTCGTTTCCAGGGCAGAAAAAGCATTTTTCAGGAGGCGTGGTTTTCTGCGCACGCTCAGGCAAATGGTCGTGGGGCCTGCCTCCGCGCACCGCAGTTATCACCACTTTCCTCCCCACTATGTCCTTGCGGACCTCGTTGACTGATTTTGCCATGAGAACACCCCGTATGAATGCTTGTTTTGGCTACAGGAAAGCCTCGACATCTTCCTTCTTCTTCGCGCTTTCCTCGTCAAACTTGCGCGCGATGAGCTCAAGGTCCTTCCCTTTTGCAGAGAAAGCCGTCTTGCGGCGTCTAATCTTGACAAACACCGGCGAGCCGACCGCCTCGCCCACGAAAAGCGCCTCGCCCACGCGAAGCGTGGTGATGGAATCCAGCATTGCCTTGTCAATGCCCTCGCAGGACTTGCCCACGTGGTCCACGTCGAATGGGTTGGTAATCCTGAGTATGACATTGGTGTTGCACTGCGCAAGCGCAGTGGTGGCAAGGTGCACTGGCCGCTGTGAAATCAGGCAGAGGCATGCGCCGAACTTCCTTCCCTCGCGCGCAATCGTTATGATTGGCCCTTTGGCAAGAGCCGTCCTCCTGTCAGCCTTTTCAGGAGCGAAATTGTGCGCTTCCTCCACCACCAGGGCAAAGGGCGGGATTTTCTCCCTCTTTCGCAAGCGGAACAGCCTCTTGCAAAGGTAGGAAACCATGATTTGCTTCTTGCGCATGTTGTCGATTTCAGACAGGTCAAAGACCGTGAGCATGCCAGGCGACACCGCCTCTTCGAGCTTGGGCGAGTCGGTAGCGCCAAACAGCCGCAGCGAGCGCAGCTCCGATAGCCAGGCAAGAAGCGGCTTTTTCATGTTGCCCTTCTTGTCGTCCATTGTAGCCTCCACCCGCGCAATGAGGTCCTCAAGAGTGTATGCCTCGTGCTTTTCCTTGCCTTCCTTCTTCAGCGCCTCCATTATGGGGCCAAGCTCGCGCACCTGCGCGGATGAGATGTCTGGCGCCCACTCTGCAAGCATCTGAGGCGTGATTTTCCTAAACGCTATCCTGAATTTCTTGGCGCCGACCACGTTGGTGCTCTTGCCATACTGCGTGGACTTGAAGCCCACATACTCCCCATGGCTGTCAAGCACAACTACCGCCATCCTGCCCTGCGAGGGCTTCCTGTCCAAGAGCTCCTCGATTAGCACAGAGGTGAAATATGACTTTCCGCTTCCAGACATAGCAAGTATCGCAACGTGCTTCTGCAGCAGGCGGCCCATTGATATTTTGGCAGGGAGCGAGTGGTGCTGCAGTGCCCCAAGCTCCAAGCCATTGTCATCCAGCTGCAGGAATTTTTTCAGAAGCGCATCCTCTGCAATCACCACGCGGCAGCCAGGCGCCACTGGGAAGGTGGAGCGCACAATATTTTCCCCCTCGAACACGCCATGCACTCGCGCGTTTGCCACTGAGTACTCCCATTCGCCTGTCGGGAAGGACTGGTCAAGGGGCAGGTTGCGCTCATACTCCGCAACCGATTCCGCGCGCTCGAAATAGCGGTTTGCGCGCGTGATTTCTGTTACTGATGCCAGCACAAATCCGCTGCCGGATTGCACTTTCACAAACTGCCCCTTCCTCACTTTGGGGGACAGTATTACGAATGAGAATGAGAGTGTGGTCGGCCCCTCAAGCGTGGAGACCACTGTGCCCACTTCGCCTTCAGCCATGCCATTTTTTCCGCCCCATAGCTTTTAAACCGAAGCTGAGAATCCATTGCATGGCAGTGCAGGAGCTTCCGTTTTCAGCGCGCTACTCCCTTCCGGCGCAGGTGAGCCAGAACCTGGGCGAGGTCTCCTGGGAATCAGTGGTGCAGCTTTCCACCGACTTCCAGGCGCACACAACGGAAAAGCGCGAGAAGGTGCGCAAGATAATCAAGGAGCTGCAGATGTCGCGCCTGATTTTGATGGAGAGGATACGCAAGGGCACGCGGGAGGACAGGATTGACCCGCAGCTGCTTGTCGATGTCGTGAAGCTTTTGCAGCGCTGCGAGGAAGTCGCAGAGGAATACGACATGGACCTGCGCGAATTCTCCAATTACCTTTACCTTGTTTCAGAGAAGCTCAAGAAGGAAAAGATTGCGCGCCATGAAGGCGCGATGTCCATGGTGCACGCTGCGCCGATGAAGGAAGGGCTTAGCACCAGGGAGAGGGGGCGCGCAGCAGCAAGGAAAAGCGGGAAGAAAAAGTGAATGGAAAGCGGCAGCGCAATGGAAAGAAGGACAGCAGGTAATCGCATGGATTGGAAATTCGACAACGACTCATTGGAATTCTCAGGCAGGAAAATCAAGCCATCTGTGCGCAAGCTCTCGGACATGATGCCTGTGCTTGCCGCGCCCGGCAAGCAAACCAAGCTTTCGCCGGACGCGCCTATATACTACATGTACCGCGAGGTGGCAAGCTTTGGCAGCATCCGCTATGATGTCACAAGAATACTTGCCCTTGACCTCGCAGGGGAGAAGAACAAGACACTAGGGCACGTACACCCGCGCTCTGCAAAGGGCACGCCATGGCCCGAGGTTTACGAGATATTGTCGGGGGAGGCGCATTTCCTGTTGCAGAAAGTCACGCAGCTTGGTGTGCAGGATGCTGTGCTCCTCGCTGCAAAAAAAGGCGAGTGCCTTCTCATCCCGCCAGGCTATGGGCATGTCACAATAAATGCCGGCAAGCAGGAGCTGTTGCTTGGCAATTTGGTATCGGGGGATTTTTCAGCAGATTATTCCCAGTTCCTGCGCATGCGCGGCGGCTGCGTCTATGAAATGTCTGACGGCAAGCTGGTGAAGAACAAGAATTACGGGGGGGACTTTGAGCTGCGCCAGCTTGGCGCAGTGGAATTTTCATCCGCGTACGGAAAATATGCGCCATTCAAGAAGGGCCTGCTTGCTGCTGTGAAAAAGCCAGAGGACATTGAATTTTTGAAAAAGCCAGAGCAGTTCTACTGAGAATTGCCGCGCACTGCTTGCCCAAAGCCGCCTTGCCTATACCACTTTGCCTCTGGCAAACATTTCGCTTCCGCCGCCTTTCCCGCCGTGTTTCTTGAGAAGCTCAATGGCATTCATGCCGCTTCCCTTTGGCGCCACTGCCACGATGAAGCCGTCAGATATTGAAATGACTGCGGATAGCCCCTGCGCGGAGAGCTTGGCACAAACTTCCTCTGCCAGCTTTTGCGTGTAGGGGACGCCAAGAAGCTCCACTGTTTTCCTGCCGGCAGCAGAAGCTTTTGCCGCTTCAGAATCACTTATCTGCAGCGCGAGAAGCGCCTGCAGCTTCTCCACTTCCTTGCCCCTCTCCTTCCACTCGTTGAAGAAGCGAATTATGGTGGGCTTGAGCTGGTCCTCTGGCACTGCCAATGCCTCTGCTGCCTCGCGCAGCAGTTTTTCCCGCTCCTGGATGTGCTTGACTGCCTCTGGGCCGCATTTGATAACCACACGCTCCACCCCGTCTTGCACTCCCTCGCGCTTGACGATTTTCACCAATTCAAGCTCGAGTGTGCTTTTGATATAGTTGTGCGTTCCGCCGCACGCCTGATGATCGATATCGCCTATTGAGACCACGCGCAATGCCTTTCCCGGCACTGCCCCGCCTTGATACAGCCGAAAGCCGTACTTCTGCTCAGCCTCAGTCCTGCCTAGCACCTCGGTTTCCACTGGCAAGTTCTCAAGCACGTATTTGTTTGCAAGCTGCTCCATCCTCTCCAGTTCTTCCCAGGTTATTTTCCTGTAGTGCGTGAGGTCGATTTGAGCCTTGCGCTCGTCCTTGTACGAGCCGGCCTGCCAGATGTGCGGCCCCAGCACTTGCCGTGCACATGCGTTGATGAGATGGATTGCAGTGTGGTGCCTTGTTATCTGCTTGCGCCTCTCGCCATCCACTTTCCCATGCAGTGTTGCGCCTGCGGAAAAAGCTGATGGCTTTTCCACCTCGTGCAGCACCACACCCTTTTCCTTCTGCACGTTCTTCACTTTCACGCCATCAAGCGTGCCGATGTCGTAAATCTGGCCTCCCCCCTCAGGGTAGAAAGCGGTGTGGTCGAGGATGACATACTTGCCCTTCACCGCAAGCACTTTCGCATCGAACTCTTCCACGGAATCATAGAACAATGTCTTTGTCTTCTCGTGCCCTTCCACGTCCACTTTCTTCTCCACAGGCTCGCCAGTCTCGTCGGACTTTTCAATGAGCTTGTAGAAGTTCTCAGGCACATTCACCTTCACGCCCTTTTCCTTGCCAATCTCTGAGACCAGCTCAGGCGGGATGCCGTCTGATTCGTAGAGGCGCTTGAGCTCTTCAACGCCTATTGCCTTGCCTTTCGCAAGAAGTGTTGCCACCTTGCCCCTGCCCTTTTCCTTGCCTGTTGCGTATTTCTTCTGCTCCTCCTCGATTACCGCAATTGCAGTCTGCACGCCTGACTGGAGCTTGGGCGCAAAGTCGCGCAGATGATGCGCATGCGCCTCCAGCACGCCTGCGTAATCCAGCCCGAGCGAAAACTCGCCGTCAAAGCCGAAAACCCTGCGCAGTATCATGCGAAGATTGTAGCCGCCCCCGGAGTTTGAGGGAAGCATGCCGTCCGTCGAAGTGAAAAGAATTGTCTTGAGATGGTCTGCGCAGGCATACGTTGCATGGAGCGGCGCGAATGTGGATTGCATTTCCTCCAAAGACAGCCCAAGCTTTGCAGCAACTGCAGCCTTTTCCGCGCCAATGTCCGCAACATCGTCAATGTCCAGCGAGCCTGAGAGCTTGGCATACTCCAAGAAGAGCTTTTCATCCGACTTTATCCCTGCTTTCTTCTGCATCTTGGCAACCGCATCGCCAAAAACAATGCCATAGCTCACCGGCGAGGCATGCGTTATCCAGGCGAGCCTTTCCAGGCCTGCACCCATATCAATGACCTTGGTGGAAAGCTCGCGGCTGCCGCCATCAGGCAGGTTCTCATACTGCATGAACACGCAGTTGCCAAGCTCAAGCCCGTCTGCAAAATACTCAATGCAGGGCCCGAAGTTGCCTCCGCCCATCCAGACATCCTCAAGGAATACGATGTTTTTCTCATCAATGCCAAGATGCGTTAGATAGCCGATGTCATGGCTTATTGCCTCATCCTTCCAGTAGAAGTTGCCGGTTTTTTTCGTGTTGAATGCGTGCTGGCCGACCATGACAAAATTCGTGTAGTGCCTGCCTGTGACGCCCACATTTGAAATATCTGGGAAGCGTATGCACTGCTGTGGCACAATAAGCGGGTTTGCCGGCGGCTCAAGCTCGCCTGAGACCACATAGGGCTGGAAATCGTTGATGGATGCTATCGAAAAGTACAAGTCATCGCGCCAGCGCGCAACTGTCGGGAACGATTCTATCGATGCATGCCCATGCTTTGTGAAGTATTCCTCAATTTTTTTCCAGGTCTCGACATAGCCAAGGGGCTTTTTCGCCATTTTCTTGCCAATGAACTTGTAGCCCATGCAGGACGCGTCGGAGCAGATTTCGCGAGCCTCCACTGACCAGAAGTGCCGCTTGCATTTCGCGCATTGCTGGCGCGAATACCCGCGCTCCACAAGCGCTGAGACCTTGTAGTGCTTTTCCCACTCGCGCGCAAACTCGATGCGCAGCTCCTTCTTGTCCATGATATCTACTCTGACCATCAAAATTTAAAAGCAGCTAGCAACGACGATGAGTGGGCTCGACCGGGATCGAACCGGTAGTCTTCGCTGTGTGAGAGCGACGTGTTAACCATTCCACTACGAGCCCAACAAGTTCAATATTTTCGCTAGGTATTAAAGCCCTTTCCCTTGAAGAGCCGTCAGTCGAGGCTTTTTATTGCTTTGCCTGCTTATCTCCAATGCGCTCCCATAGTCTAGTGGCTGACTTCGGTGCAATTGTGCACTGGCGCGAGCCGGACAACCCGGTCAAGGACGGAGCCCTCTCACAACCCTTTTGCTCGCTCCAAATGGGGACGCTCGCAAAAGCGTTGACGGAAAATGTTAAAGGGTTGCAGAAAGGCTCTAACACGGGTTCAAAAGCACGCCTTGCTGGCGTTTCGCCAGCGCTGCGCGCTGACGATCCCGTTGGGAGCGTATTTTATTCATAGAGATCAAGTATTTGTGCCGCCGCACAAATATTGGCGGCTTTTTATTTTTGCAAAGGGTGCTTGGATGCAAATGAAAACATTCAATGGGAACTCACAGCATGCGGCAAAATCCGCATTTGAATCCGACCTGGAGGCGCCCCGCACCGTGGCTTCCGAGGCTTTTGGCAGGGTGAAGAAGGGCATGCGGAAAATGCAGCTTGCCACTGGCAAGCCAGAGCCTGACTTGCAGAAAGGCCTCAAGAGAATGTGCAGGCACAGGAGCGAGGACATACACATATACAAAGAGGTCAAGCTGACGGCTGGCAGGCTGGCATATGCGGAAAATGGGGGCGGGTCTGCAATTGTTTTCAGCGAGAGCGAAGTGACCTGTGCAAGCGCGCTTGAGAAAAGCGTGGATTCGATAGGGTATAAGATTTACACTGTGGCAACGGTAGAAAATGCGGAATTCTCGCGCAAGGGCGCGCTTGGCTTCAAGCGCGAGGCCGGCGATTACAAAGACATCGGCGGGCATCTCAACGGCCTTGCCGTGCGCCATGCAAGGGCAAACTATTCAACCGAAATGGATGCCGGCTCAATTGAGCTGATGAACGGGCATGTGGACAGCAAGCACGGCGATTACTTCTTCAGGTTCTTTGCAGGCAATTTCTGGTTTGACGGAAGCCTAGTACGCTGCGACTACCATATGGTGATTGAGGGGGAAATTCTGACGGACCGCTTGCTTGGCGGCATTCTGGAGCAGGGCGGCACTATTTCGCGCCATCTGAAGAAGGAATTCGAGAAAATGGGCGCAGCTGCGAAGAAAATGTTCCCAAGCGAACTTTGGGACAGGGTAATGCTTGAGAATGTGATAAGCCGCTGACATGCCCTTAATGAATTATAAACAATGCTGCGGAAGCAAGAACGATGGCAAAAAAGGCAGTTAAAGAAGAGCCTTCTCCTAAAATCCCGGGAAGCGTCAAACTGGCAATCGAGCTTGCAGTGCTTGGGGTGGCGCTTGCAATAATCATAATCGCATTTACCCAGCCCGGCTCCAAGACGCCCCCACCACCTGCAACCGTGCAGGGCTGCGACTCCGCCTCAGGCTATGTCTGGTGTGCAGAAAAAGGCAAGTGCCTTAGGCTTTGGGAGGAGAACTGCACTATCGCAGGGCTTGGAAGCATGGAAAAAGACTCACATGGCTGCATCCCAACTGCAGGCTATGTATGGTGCGAAAGCAAGGGCAAATGCCTGCGCCTGTGGGAAGAGGAATGCCAAATGCCCCAGGCGCTTGGCAGCAGCGGAGATGTGCATGGATGCATTCCATCCGCAGGTTATGTATGGTGCGAGGAAAACAGCAGGTGCATAAGGCAGTGGGCAGAGAACTGCAGCCCATCAAATTCGCAGATAGCGCCAATCCATCCTTCAGCGAACGATGCCGTGCCAAGATACTCGTTTGACCAGAACGGCTGCGTCCCATCAGCAGGCTATGTGTGGTGCGAGGAAAAGCGCAAGTGCCTGCGCTTGTGGGAGGAAAGTTGCGGTGGAAGCGAAGTAGTTGGTGGGGACACTGACAGCCATGGCTGCATTCCAACTGCAGGCTATGTCTGGTGCGAAGGATTGCAAGCGTGCGTGCAGCCCTGGGAAACGCCCTGCAACACAACTGTGCAGGAAAACGCCACGGTTGATGAGAACGGGTGCGACACTACTCAGGGCTACACGTGGTGCGCTGAAAAAAACAAGTGCCTTAGGCTTTGGGAGGAAAACTGCACCATGCAGGCGGCAAACCTGACCGACTTGCATGGCTGCTTATTGTCGCAAGGATATGTGTGGTGCGAGGAAAAGCAGAAATGCCTGCAGCTTGTGGTTGAGAACTGCACCAGCGGGGCAGGGGACGACCCGAACGCCTATTGCAACGGGCTGGCGAGAGTGTACCTCTGCGGGAGCTACATAAAGGTGGTGAGCCACATCCCGGGCAACGGCTCGGTCTTCTACAAGTCAGGATTTCCGCCGCTCCAGTGCGAAGGCATGCCCTCGCCTGATTTTGTCACTCCGCTTTGCAGGATACTGATGGACAGCTGCAGCGAAGTGCGCGTGTGCTGATGGCCAGCGGCATTGGAAGCCTATGGGCTTGCAAAAAACCACCCAGTGTGCTCAAGCAGTATCTTCACTCCGATGGCAATGAGCACAACCCCTCCGAAAAGCTCGGCATTCCGGCCCAAAGTTGCGCGCATGTGCGAGCCGAAATATGCACCGATGAATGAAAGTGCCAGCGTGACTGCCGCGATGGCTAAGAGATAAACAGCCGGGCCCACACCCATGAATGCAAAGCCTATCCCGACTGCAAGCGCATCCATACTAGTGGCAAGCGAGAGCGTGACGACCCTTGCCAAGCCAAGCGATTTGTCGCACTTTATTTTCGCTCCGAAAATTGACTCATAGACCATCTTGCCGCCTACATAGCAAAGCAATATGAACGCAATCCAGTGGTCGTATGACTCGATTGCCGAAAGGAAGGCAAAGCCTGCAAACCAGCCTATTGCAGCAAGCGCAGTCTGGAAAAAGCAGAACGAGAATGAGAGGATTGCCGCATTGCCGAGCCTGTTTTTCCCAGATGTTGCGCCGCAGGCCATGGCAACCGCAAAGGAGTCCATGGAAAGGCCAATTGCGATGAGAAGGGCAGTTAACATGGGGGCACCGCGCAAATCAGGCGTACTCCTTAGCAGCCTTCACGATGTTCTCGAAGAAGCGCAGGCTGTTCTTTTCGAACGATATGCCTGCTGTGAAGCGCGGAAACTGCGTCCTGTACACGCTGCACTCAGGGTGCGGCATCAGGCCCAAAATCTTTCCCGACTTGTCGCATATGCCTGCAATGTCGTATGGCGAGCCATTAGGGTTTGATGGATAACCTGGCGAGTCTTTCATTTTTGCATCAGTGTAGCGAAGCGCCACCATGCCCTGCTTCTGCAGCTGCGAAAGAAGCGCGGAGTCGCGCGGAATGAACTGCCCCTCGCCATGCCTTACAGGGCAATTGATGAATTCCACGCCCTCAAAATACCTGCATGCTGACTTGTGCGGCTTGAGGTAGACCCAGCGGTCCTCAAACCTGCCTGACTTGTTGAAAGTGAGGGTGGACTCCTGGGAGAAGCTTCCTGAAACATTGGGAAGCGCGCCCAGCTTCACCAGTGTTTGAAAGCCGTTGCACACGCCCAATATTGGCTTGCCAGATGTTACAAATGCCTCGAACTGGGACCTGAATGTGTTTTTCAGCTTGTTGGAAAGCACCCTGCCACCTGCAATATCGTCGCCAAAGGACCAGCCGCCAGGGATTGCGAATATCTGGTAGTCTGAAAGCTTCCTCTTTCCTGAGGAGATATCCGAGAAGTGCACGATTTCGGCATCAGCGCCTGCAAGGGAGAATGCATGCGCAAGCTCTGCCTCTGCGTTCAAGCCAAAGCCTGCAAGCACTATGCAGCGGGGCTTGCGGGAGGCCGGCGGAGTAGCGGTTGGCTTTGCCAATGCGCGAGTGACTGGCTTGGTTGCTGCTTTCAGCACGCCTGCCGTTTTCATCCTATTTTTTGCCTGCATCTTCTTCGCCGCCTTCTTCGCGATTTTCCTTGCCGGTTTCTTTGCAATTTTTTTCACAGCCTTCTTTTTCGCTTTCATGGCATTTTTCTTAGCAATTTTTTTCACTGTTTTCCTGCTTGCTTTCTTTGGCTTGGCGTTGGTTTTCTTTTTCATGATGATTACCAGTCCATGGTCACTTTCCAAGCTGCACAAAGCACATTGACAGATTGGGAAATGCATTGCTTGCCGTTCACGCTTATGCGAAGCTCGCTCCCGGACACGCTGCCTATGCGCTCGCACGCTGCCCCGCGCATGAGCGCGGCAAACGCGCGCTCGTCCTTCTTTTTCACAGACACTACGAATCTGCCTGCCGATTCCGAGAACAACAGCTGCGAGGGTGCAAGCTTTGTTTTTGCAAACGACACGTCCGCGCCCAACTTGCCGCCAATGCAGCATTCCGCAAGCGCAACAGCCAGCCCCCCCTCGGAGCAGTCATGGCACGAGGATACGATGCCGCGCTTTATCGCCGCTTCCAGCTTTCCGTAAAGCGCAAAGTTCTTCCTGAAGTTGACATGCGGCACACTGCCGCCTGATGCGTTGTGCATTGCAAGGTATTCTGACGCGCCAAGCTCGGCCTTCGTCTCGCCAAGCACGAAAATCACGTCGCCTGATGACTTGAAATCAGTGGTCTGCGCAAGAGAGACGTCCTCCATCCTGCCGATTGCTGAGACGAGCAGGGTGGGGGGCACAGATATCCTCCACTTGCCGTGCTTGTAGTCGTTTTTCATGCTGTCCTTGCCGGAAATGAGGGGCGCGCCGTATGCAAGGCAGGCGTCGTGCAGACCCTGGCATGCAAGCACCAGCTGCGCAAGGCGGTGCCTTCCGTCAGGGTTGTCAGGCGAATGGACCGGGTCGCACCAGCAGAAATTGTCAAGAAGCGCCAACCTGTCAAGCGAGCCGCCGGCTGCAACATAGTTCCTCACCGCCTCATCTGTTGCATTGGCAGCCATCTGGTAGGCATCCAAGTCAGAGTAGCGCGCGCAGATTCCGTTGGATATTACCAGTCCTTCCTTCCTGCCAAGCAAGGGCGCCACCACGCCTGCGTCACAGGGGCCGTCTGCCTCCACGCCGCAAAGCGGCTTTATCACCGAGCTTCCCTGCACCTCGTGGTCGTACTGCCGTATGATGTATTCCTTGGAGCAGATGTTTGGCCGCGCAAGCAGTGATAGGAGCGCAGGCGAAAGGTCTTCTGGCTCGGCAATCTTGGGCTCAGATAGCTTTGGCTCGCGAAGCTCTGCCTCAAGCTGCAGCTGCGGCACGCCCTTGTGCAGGAATTGCATGGACAGGCAGGCAACTGTCTTTGCGCCATACATCACGCGCAGGAATCCTGATGAGTTGAAATGCCCAAGGTCGGAAACCTCGACGTCGCGCAGGCGCGCAAGCGAGGCGAACTGGCTGGACTTTGACTGCGGCACCGCCACAGTCATCCGCTCCTGCGACTCGGAAACGAAAATCTCCCACGGGTCAAGCCCAGGGTATTTGAGCGGGGCGCGGTCCAGGTGCACTGTGCAGCCGCCCGAGCCTTCTGCCATTTCGCCAACGGATGATGAAAGCCCGCCTGCGCCATTGTCGGTGATTGCGTTGTAAAGCCCTGCGTCTCGCGCCTCAAGCAGGAAGTCAGCCACCTTTTTCTGCGTGTATGGGTCGCCAAGCTGCACTGCGGAAACCGGCGAGCCCTCGTGGAGCTCCTGGCTGGAGAAGGTGGCGCCGTGTATGCCGTCCTTGCCAATCCTGCCGCCCACCATGAATATCCGGTCGCCATTAAGCGCGCGCTTCTCGTGCGTGGGCTTGCCGTTTGGAAGCAATGATGGCATGAGCCCGCCTGTGCCGCAATACACCAATGGCTTGCCAAGGTAGCGCTCGTCAAAGTAAAGCGAGCCGTTCACTGTTGGTATGCCTGATGCATTGCCCCCTGCTGCCACGCCTGCGCGGACGCCTTCCAGCACGCGGCGCGGGTGGAAGAGCCGCGGGGGCACCTCGCCTTTGTAGTGCGGGTCTGCAAAGCAAAAAACATCGGTGTTGAAAATCGGGCGCGCGCCCATGCCGCAGCCCAGCACGTCGCGGTTCACGCCTAATATGCCTGTGAGCGCGCCGCCGTATGGGTCAAGCGCCGATGGGGAGTTGTGCGTCTCCACCTTCATCGCCGCGTTCCAGCCAGGCACGAACTCGAATATGCCTGCATTGTCCACGAAAACCGAGAGCAGCCATTTCTTCTTATTGGAAAGCTTGTGCGTGGCGCCCTTTATGTACGTCTTGAAAATCGAGTCCACTGCCTTCTTTTTCTTGCCGGTTTTCAGCGTGATTTTTGCATTGAATATCTTGTGCTTGCAGTGCTCTGACCAGGTCTGCGCCAGCGCCTCAAGCTCCACATCTGTCGGCATTGGGGAAAGCCCTGCCTTCCTGCGCTCTTCCGCAACCGCAGGGTCAAGGTAGTATGACTTTATCCTCTTCATTTCCTCCAAGGATAGCGCAAGCAGCCTTTCGCGCGAGATTTCAATGAGGCGCTTGTCAGGTGCGTTGAGGTCGATTTCCGCCACATGGCCCCCGCCAGCGCCTTCCACGCGCGCAAGTGTTGACTCAAAGCCTGCTGCGCCGAATTCCTGCGCGGACTTCACTTCAAATTTCTGTATGAGCACGTTTGCCAGCAATCCCCTCGCCACTTTCTCTGCGTCAGGCTTTTGCACCTTGCCTGAGATGAGGTAATGCCTGCTTGTGTAGACTGCGCCTTGGAGTTTTTTGCCCATCAATTCCTCGATTGCCTCGCGCGCAGTGCCGCCGACATTGTCTTTTACGCCAGGGCGGAAGGAAACCGAAATCGCGGAAGTGAAGCGTGGAGGAAGAAAGAGCGGCTTGTTCACTGAAAAGCACTGGTTTATGGGGTCGCAGAGAAGCTCCCCGCCTACGCGCGCAAGCTCTTCATCTGCCAAATCAGCATCAATGGTGTAAACATCCAGCACGCGCACCGAAGTGGCGGCAGATAGGCCAAAATCCGCGCGCATGCGCTTTAGTATGGCATCGCCTGCGGGGTCGAAGAAATCCGGCAAGTAGCCAACTTCTATCCTAGACACCATTGTCCCACGTCAATGCATGCGGGAGCAACATTTATAAGCAGGGGATGGATTTTGCCCGCGAAAGAACAGGAAAAAACACTAAAAATAGGAAAAAAGGGAAAAATGGAAATTATTGCTTTCCAGGGATTTTTGTCCCATGGATTTGCGGCTGGGTGGCAGCCTTTACATTGGCGCCAAGCGCAACCACGGTTTGGCGCTTATCAGCCAAAAGAGAGGTCTGCAGACTTTCCACTGCCGCCTCCCTTGCTTGCTTTGCTGCTAGTTGAAGCTGCGGGAACTTGTCCAGCCTGGAGTCTCCTTCGATGCTCTTCAGCTGTTCATAATTTTCTGCCGTAACTGCAATGTTTATGGCATTCTGAACTGCTTCTGGGATTTTGCCAGTTGCATATGAGCGGTAGGTATCATTGCAGCCTGGTTCCTTGCACCAAGCCATCTCCATGACGTGGGCATATTCGCCTGAGTTGGCGTAAGAATCCGTAGCCATGTTAAAGGAAGCGGCAAGCTTTGAAACCGCAGTGGTGCGGATATCTTCTGCTTGCGCATGCTTGGCAATGAAACTAAGAATGCGCCGGTAACCACCCCAGCTGAACCCCTGAAATGCCCAGTGGCCAGTATAATTGTAGTCGATCTTGTCAGGTGCCGCATTTAGGCATTCGCGCTGCCATTTCACCAAAATGCCTTTTACTTCGTTCCGGGTTTTTGCAGGATATGCCGCATCACCCGGGATTGCGACCAGATAGGTCTTGTCGTCCCCTATTAATTCGAGCGCTGCATCAGCGGCGATAATCCTGCCCTCTTCAAGAAGATTCTTGCCCTTGGCAAGGTTGAGGAGCCCGGAGATTGTTGATGGCTTTTCCCCGGTTTCTGCAATTCTATGATAGTGGTACAGATTCATGGTGCAGATGTTCATTGCCCAAAGCTCCAAGTCTTTTGAGACAACGTAGCCATTGCTCTTCATGGAAACAATGTATCTAGCAGCCTCAGCGAAAGTTCTCGTTATGATGTCTTTGTATTCTGGCACATAGCTTACGATTGTTTTTTTCACATGCTCCTGGTATTTTGCAACTATTTCAGGCTTGAGGACAAGCCCATATTTTTCAGGCTGCCCTCCGAACCATCTGGCCATGCGCTCCCGCATGGCGTCGAGGGGGGTAAAAAGTACTTCGAGGTGCAAATTGCAATCCGCTTCCATCCCAATGTGGAGCCGCCCAGCAGATAAGTAATCATCCATTGCCTTCTGGCGCTTGGCAACATCGATGTCAGTGGATTTCAAGATTTGCCCCATTCCATACGACCAGCGGTGCTGCAAGATTTTTGGGATAAGCTCCGCGGCAGCAAGATTTTTGGCGTCTTTGGAGCCGTTTTCAATGATGAGCATCAGGCTGTTGATCCTTTTCTCTTCAGCGTCGTTCATCCCACCACCTCGATTAATGGTGGAATTTCAGGTTAGAAGTGTTTATATGATTATCTAAAATACCACAGATGCATATAGATGGGAATTCGCCTTGCCTTAAAACAAGTACCCGCTCGCATCTTCTGCAATGCCCACTGCGCCGCCCAAATCATCAAGCGTGTATTCGCGCGAGCCGTCCTTGAATGCGAATGCGCGTGCGCGCACCAGGAATTCGTCATACTGGAACACTGTTTTTTGCCTCATGATGAAAGGCTGCAGGGAGTATGATTCCAACACTGCCACGAGGTGCTTGTTTGAAAGCAGCCACACGCGCTTCTCGCCCTCCAGCCAGGTGGAAAGCTCCAGCCCCTTTAGCTTCACGCGCCTGCCTGCAAGCTCTATATAGGCGTTTGACGCGATGTGCCACCCTGCTTTGTCGCCCAATGGCTTTCCTGTGAAAAAGTCCAATGAATCTCCGTTGCCGAATTCGAGGCGCACCCAGTTCCAAGGCGCCAGGGGCATGGAAGCCACCACTTTCTGCAAGTATGCCTTCCCCTTCATCCTCTTGCCCTCAAGCAAGCCCTCGAACTCAAAGTAATAGTTTATCATCACCGTGCCAAAGCTTGGCACCAGCGGGTTGGAAAGTATGTTCACCATCTCGTAAGGGTGGCCTTTGCACGGATGCGAGGCGTGCGCATAGAATATTCTCTTGCCCCCTTTCACAAGCGAGATGTCAAAGTGCGGGTACTTGCCTGTGATTGATATTTTGCTTTCCCCCTTTTGCGCAACTATGCTGTTCTTCTCGCCCTTTTTCAGCTGCACGTTTGCAGTGGAATCGAAAATGACATGCTTTTTGCCGCGCGAGTGCAGCCAGCACACTGCAGCGCACACCACGCCTTTCTGCTCGTCTGCTTCCGGCACCGACGCCTCGTTCACGCGCACAGGGTCAACAGACCTTCCGAATGTGAATATCACCTGCTCCTCGCGCGGAGGTGAGCAGAAATGCAAAAACCAGTATTCCTTGCCCATGGAAGGCAGGTCCTCAATCTCGAAGAACAGGTCGTCTGGTGTGGGGTATTTTTTGGACTTGAAAAGCCGCGAGAACTCGGAGAGCTTGTTGTTAAGCTCGCCTGTCTTCTTTTTCCATTCAGGCGCGAACTTGAAATTGCGAAGTTTTGAAAGAGTCTTGAGGGGCATGGCAACCAAAGGGGTTTCAGCGGCAACTTTAATTAACATTTATTCCGCCCCGCAGGAATGTGGCGCATTTAAAACATGATGCTATAGAAAGAAACACAAGGTGGAAGGCGATGCTGCGCTACAATTCCCAAACGCTGAGAAGGTTTGCCAGGCTTGACCCAAAGGTGCTGGCTTACAACGTATTTTATGAGCTGCACAGCGGAGTCATCACGCCGACCTCGAAAAAAAGCGGCCTCATGCTTCCGAACAGCATTTATGTGGAAACAAACAGCAGCTGCAAGAAAAGCTGCAGGGACTGCTATGTCCCGCTTGAGGACAGGAAGCAGCACATCTCGCTTTCAGGCAAGAACCTGAAGGGCATAACCGATGTTGCAAGGGCAATAAGGATGAATTACCTGACCATACTTGGAGGCGCCCCGTTTGCCGAATCAACTGCCAAGATAAACCTTGAATGGATGGGAAGCAACCCAGGCATGAGATTTGCAGTATGCACCGGCGGGGAAGGGCTGGAAAAGCCAGATGTGATGGGAAAGCTCAAATCGCTGTACAACGCAACCATTGTCTTCTCATTGGACGGGTTTGCAAAAGCCAATGACAGGATAAGGGGGAATGGAAGCTTTGCTGAAACAATCGCTGCGCTGAGGGAATACAGCCAGGGCGGCAGACGGCTATCAGGCGTGATTGCCACCTTGAGGAAGGACAATATTGAGGAAGTTGCCAGCCAGGATTTCCTGCAGGCAATGTGCTCCAACGGCTGCTATTATTTCACATTTGGCCCGTATTATACGCAAAACAGCGATTACTCGATAACGCCAAAGGAATATGCCGACGCCATTTTGAGGCTGATGGAAGCTGCGCGCAGCCTGCCAGCAGTGATATTCTCCAACCATTTCGGACAGCTTTTCGGGAAGGAAGCGAAAATCGCAAACAGGATACAGGCAATCAACATAGATTACCGCGGCAATGTCTACACTGCACGCAGGGGAAAAATCTTCGGCAACATAAACGAGCAACCCCTGCTTGAAATCCTGAACTCGCGCGCATTCCAAGGCTTGTTTGCCAGCAAGCACAGGGAATATGATTTCGAGGCTGTGTCCGAGACAGACCTCAGGTACCCGCTCCTGCTCAAGGAAACAGTCAGGATACTGGAAAGCTCCGGCGTTTCCATCCTGAGGTAACGCGCGCCTTCGGGAAGTTTCCCTTAATAAGCTATCATTTCTTAAGAATAAAATAACGGGGGAATGGGCTAACCTGGTATGCTACTAGGTTTGGGACCTAGTGATTCGAGTTCAAATCTCGATTCCCCCATCAGCATCGAACGTCGCAACGTTCGATGTCTGATGCATTTTGCCTTAAGCAAAATGCACATCGCTATTTTCGCAACAGCGAAAATGGCGACAAGTCGAGCGGACCGCTGCTCGGCTGTGTAGCCAAATCGCAGTCGATTTGGCTCCTTCTTCGGTGCATCCATGAAATACGGAAACTCTGAACTGCGCGGGAAGTTTGTGCTTGGCCCCATGGCAGCCTACACAGACATTGCCTTCCGCCTTCTTTGCAGGCGCGCGGGCGCGGCAATGTGCTTCACCGAGTTTGCGAATGCCGAAGCCATAGTGCGCGGCGGGAAGAATACAGACGCGCTTTTGCAGACATGCAAGGAAGAGATGCCAGTTGGCATACAGATTTTCGGAAGCACGCCTGATGCGATGGGAAAGGCAGCAGGCATAATTTCGAGGCGCGTCTCAGACGGGGAGCTTTTCGCATCCTGCATTGACATCAATTTCGGCTGCCCTGCAGGAAGCGTGATTCGCGCTGGCGCTGGTTCGGCATTGCTTCGCAGCCCGGAAAAGATGCACGCGATTGCTGAAGCTTGCGTTGCCTCGTCTTCAATTCCTGTGACTGCGAAAATCCGCGCTGGCTGGAAAAGCGACTCTGCATTGGAGATTGCGCAAATGCTTGAGAAAGCAGGTGTGGCGGGAATTACTGTTCATTGGAGGACGGCAACCGAAGGAAGGAAGCGCTCTGAAGGATGGGAAGTTGTTGGTGAGGTGAAGAGAGTAGTTGGCATCCCAGTGATTGGCAATGGCGGCGCCTCCACGCCGGAAAAGGCAGTGCGGTTCCTGAAGGAAACAGCATGCGATGCCGTAATGATTTCATCCGCTGCATTGGGCAACCCTCACATCTTTTCCCAGGCAAACGAAATGCTGGCGCATGGAAATCACAAGGAAATAATGTGGGGCGAGAAGCGCGCCTCTTTTATGGAATATTCCTCGCTTGCGCAAAAATATGGCGTGGCAACGCCGAAAAGGATGCGTGCCCAGGCAATCGAATGGGTAAGGAGCTTTGAGGGCGTGAAGGAGGCTCGAAAAGCGCTCAACTCTGCAAAAACAGTGGAGGCAGTCGAGGGGATAGTCTCTGGGTTCGAGCCTTCAGTCACTCAGGCTCGACAGGCATGAAGGGCAGCGGCGGGCTTCGCCTGCTTACTCAAGATCATCAGATATGAAGGAAAAGTCGGCTCGCTCGAACTTCTCGTGCAGCTTTTTCCGCTCCGAGGCGTCGTATGGCTCGTCTATCACCTTGCCAATGCCAGTGAACATGCCATACCAGCCAGCAGGCACCAGCAAGATGGTGATGAGATGGTAAAAGAGGCTTTCATAGGAGAGGTAGAAATAGAAATATGTGTCGGCAAGCAGTATGAGGAAGCCTATAAGCATGTAAAGGTAGCCCCTGCTCTTGGTCTTCTGTATTGTGTCTGACTCGCGCTTCACCATGAAGGTGAAATGATCCCGCAGCCTCTTCTTTATCAATGCCTCTGCCTTGAGGTCGCGCACTGCAGATGGGATGGTAAAATGCACCTCGAACCTTCCGTGCTTGCTCTCCATGTAGCGCCGGCTAATCTCTTTTAGGAAGTCCTCGGACATTTCGCGCTGGGAATATGGGCGCGGGTCGAAGTCGGAAAAGATGTCATCGTAAGTGTCAAGCGTGATGGATATATCGCGCAAATTCTCTGCCTGCTCTGCCATGCCAAAACTGGGCAGGCTACCAATAAAAATGCTCGCAAGCGAAAAAAATGCATGGAGCTTTTGCTTGACAGCGTGGTGGAGGAAGGCGGCGAGGTGCGCAGCCTGTACTTTTCAGGCAGCGTGCCGCCTTACAAGCCCGGCAACTTCTTCAGGCTGTGGCTGCAGGGCAATGATGGGAAGAGGATATTTCGCCCATATTCCGCGGCCTCGCACCCGTCTGAGCCTGGGCTTCGCCTAAGCATAAAGAAGCACACGAGTGCTTCTTTAGCAGCGGAAGGAGCATCAGCGAGTTCCGCTCCAATAAAGAAAAACGGCTCATTTTCCGACATGGTATTTTGCCTGAAGCAAGGAGACAGGGTGGAAGTGGACGGGCCATATGGGATTTTCACGCTCGGGCAGAACGACGGGGAAAGGGTATTCATCGCAGGAGGGGTGGGAATCACGCCTTTGCGCGGAATGATAATACAGACTCTTATGGAAGGAAAGCCGGCCGTGCTTTTCCATTCCTCGCGCACGCTTGAGGGCATAACCTGCATAGGCGAGATGAAGCTTCTGGAGCTTCAAAGCCAAGGCTTTAAGTATTTCCCCGCAGTGACGCGCGAGTTGATGCCCGAGGGCTGGGGCGGCATGACGGGAAGGGTGGGCACTGAGGAAATCAGGGGAAAGCTTGGCACTTTATCAGGCAAGACGTTTTACATCTGCGGACCCCCAGAAATGGTGGAAGGTGTGGTGAAGGGGCTGCTTGATGCAGGCGTGAAAAAAGAGAGCATCAGGAAAGAGGAATGGGGCTAGTTAACTCGGTCTCCTTCGCACCATCACCAAAGTCTCGCCAATCCTCTTTTCGAAAAAGCCAAGCGACAGGTACAGCTTTGCCGCAGTGTTAAGCGCGCGCACCTTGAGGTACGTCGACTGCGCGCCGTGCCTGTCAGCATAGTAAAGCGCATGCTCCAGAAGCGAGGTGCCTAAGCCATGCTCGCGATAGTGGACGAGCACGCCCAGGCCTGCGATATAGCACCTGTTCTCGCGCAATCTCAGGTGGCAAAAGCCGATTGGAATCCCGCTTCGCTCAGCAAGAAAAAAAACGTCATGCGGAAGGATTTTTGGCGATGCGTTGGGGAAAAGGAGCGCCATCATCTCCTCTACTGCCCCCATGTCGGCCTTGCGCGCGCGGCGCACAGAAAAGCCGTGCGTGGAACCAGCCATGGCATCACAGGTTGATGAACTTTACCTCGATGTTGTCCTTTATCTCAATCTCGGCTGCGCGCAGCTTCTCTGCAGGCGCAAGCTTGACCACCAATGTTTCGCCAAGTATCTCCTTGCCCTCGTGCTCGTGCACATGGCCGCAGATTAGAAGTATGGGGCGGCGGTCCTCCACCATTTTCCGAACTGCCTTGCTGCCCACATGCACCCCGCCTGCCACTTCGTCAAAAACACCGTATGGAGGGGGGTGGGAAAGCACAATGGAAAACTCGTCCACGCCTGCGCGGCCAAGCGTTGCTGCAATTTCCTCCTCGCTGTACTCCGAAGGGGTGCCAAATGGGGTGGGATTTGAGCCGCCAAGCCCGACAAGGTTCCACTCGCCCATTTTCATTTTCTTTCCGTGCACCAGCACGCCCATGCCGCGCAGCTTCTCAACCACATCCGGCGTGTCTATGTTGCCATGCACTGCATATGCTTTTGGGAAAAGGGAGAGCACTTCCTCTGCGTATGATACTGGCCCGCGGTTGGTGATGTCCCCGCAAAAAAGGACTGCGTCGTAATTGGACCTTGATGAAAGAGCCCGAAGCCTGTCCAGCAGCTCCTCGTCAGCGTGGAGGTCTGAAAGTGCGAGCAGTTTCATGAAAACACTTTTGCCTTAAGGGCGGGAGGGCTTGCCTGATTGCGCCGCGTTCTCCTTGTCCATTATGCGCTTGACCTGGGCCTCGAACTGCGCCTTTAGCTTCTCGGCAATGAAGTTGTGCGAGAATGCATCGGCCTTGGTGGCGATGGTGAGCTTTGCCGCAAGGCAGCGGGCTATCTTGCCCCTTGCCCTGCGCGGCGACTTGCCCACAAGCGCATGCTGGAAAATAAGCCCGTGCTTGGGCGGGCGGCTGCCGCTCTTGAGGTGCTTGAACAGCGCTTTCTCGGCGCCAAGCACCTGTATGGTGCTGGCAGGGAAGGTTGCCATCCTCTGAAGGCCGCCTGACTGCGCAACAAGCTTTGCTGCAAGCTCAGGCCCTGCGATGTAAGAAAGATTCGGGCAAAGCTCGTTCGCCACTTTTGCCTCGTAGGCCTCGATGGAATCGCGAAGCTGCCACATTGCCTTGACCTGCATTGCAAGCGTGCGCACCTGCGCAATGTCCTCAGGTGGCAATTCCGTGCCAACCGAGGCTCTTGCCCTGTCTGCAATTGACTGCGCAGCTGGGCCAAACGCGGCTGAGAGCTTTGCCATGTCAGGCGCCTTCCTGTCCAGGTTTAGCACCACTTCGACGTAGCGCGCATTGTCCGCTGTCTTGTACTCTGGGAAGTACATGCCATACCATTCAGTAAGGCGCTCGAAAAGGAGGTTGGAGCTCTTGTTCAGCTCATCCACTGCCGAGACAGACTGGATAAGAAGGTTGTCGCGCGATGAAATCGCAACGTGAACCTTCTTCCTTGCTTTCTTGAAGAAATCCTCCCTTGATGGCATTGGCGTCATTATAATCAACCCCGAAACATTCTCTCCCGCCTATTTACTGCCAGCAATGTTTAAAGAGCTTCGCGCAGAGAGTAAAATATGGGATTACGCGCGCAAGGTGCCACTGAATACCTTGTCCTATTGGCAGTGGTTCTCATTGTCGCGCTCGTCTCGGTCGCTTTGCTTGGCTTCTTCCCAGGCATGGCATCAGACGCGCAGATAACTCAGTCGCAGACGTATTGGAGGGGCGCAACGCCGTTTGCCATCACAGAAAGCGTGGCGAGAGTGTATTCATCCAGCGGAGCTACATATCTTTACCTAAGATTCAGGAACACTGGTGGCTATCCAATAAGGATAACGGGGGTTGTTGGGGCGGATGGGCAGAAAGCGACGCAGTTTTGGGGGGGCAACACCTGTGGCGCACCGGCAGCCTTTGTGAACATGAGCGATTACTTCTACTTGGGGCCTGGAGAGGAAAAATATTTTGGATGGAGCAGTGGGTTTGGCACCGCGTGTGATTGGCAAATTTTTGCAAGCACTGGCTCGTCCACAGGTTGGGGCGTCGGCGGCGCCTCCTCAGTCTGCCAGAACTCAAGCGCATCGCCGGGCGCGCTGGACTTTAAGTTGATTGGCTTTGAGTACATACAATACATCGAAGGGCAGCAGGTAACGAAAAGGCAAATCGGCAAGGACTTCATAGTAAAGTGCCTGCCGCCGAAGTAGGAGGGCAACTTTCCAGGGAAATTTGCCCGAGTTCGCAGAGTGCCCGCATTACGAATACAATTAAAACGTTAATCCAGGAGAAACTACCATGGCATCCGACGCAAAAAAGAAGGCAGACGCGCTGGTGGATGTTGCCATCCGCCGCTCCATGCTCATACCCTCTGCCGAGATTTACGGCTCGCAGGCTGGGTTTTTCGACTACGGGCCGATTGGCTGCGCCATAAAGCGCAAGATTGAGAACCTGTGGCGCGAGGAAATGATGGTAAAGGAGGGCTTCCACGAGATTGAGACCTCCCTCATACTGCCAGAGGCAGTGCTGGTGGCGTCAGGGCATGCGACCAACTTCAAGGATCCTGTTGTTTCCTGCAAGAAGTGCAACTCGCGCTTCCGCGCAGACCACTTGCTTGCCGAGAACGAAGGCGTGAAAAAGGCAGGCTTGAAAGTGGAAGGGCTGCCTGCTGAGAAGCTCACTGAACTTTTGCGGCAGCACAAGGTGGCATGCCCTGCCGACAAGGGCGAATTGTCCGACGTTGGCTACTTCAACATGATGTTCAAGACGGCAATCGGCGCAGGCGACGACCGCGTGGCATACTGCCGCCCCGAGACTGCACAGGGGATATTCCTTGATTTTGGGAGGATTGTGAAGAATTACGGCAACCGCCTGCCAATCGGCATTGGGCAGGTGGGCCGCTCTTTCAGGAACGAAATTTCCCCAAGGCAGGGGCTCGTGCGCATGCGCGAGTTTTCGCAGATGGAACTCGAATATTTCTTCAACCCCGCAAATCAATCGCACCCGAAATTCGCCTCAGTGAAGGACGAGAAGCTCGTCTTTGAGATGGAAGACGGCGCTGTGCGCGAACTTTCACTTGCGCAGGCGCTCTCCGAGGGAATCGTGCCAAACGAGATAATGGCTTATTTCCTGTGGAAGCAAGAAAGGCTTTACCTTGCCGCAGGCATCCCGCGCGACAAGTTCCGCTTCAGGAAAATCCCTGCAGATGACACCCCGCACTACTCGCGAGGCAACATTGACTTGGTGGTTGACACTTCATATGGCTGGATTGAGACCACTGGCACTGCCTACAGGACGGATTATGACCTGTCCTCGCACGCTAAGGCGTCAGGCGCAGACCTGTCGGTTTTTGTCGAGGAGGAAAAGAAGAAAGTGGTGCCGCACGTGGTGGAGCCGTCCATGGGAGTGGACCGGATGTTCTGGTGCGTGCTTGAGCACTCTTTCCGTGAAAAAAGTGCGGAGAAGGACTGGGAATGGTTCAACTTCCCGCCGGCAATCGCGCCATACCACGCCTGGGTTTTCCCGCTCATGAAAAAAGACGGAATGGATGCAAAAGCGCGTGAGGTGGAGGCGCTTCTTCGCTTCGCTGGCCTGTCAGTCTACTGCCAGGAGAGCGGGAGCATAGGAAAGCGCTACGCGCGCGCAGACGAGGTCGGCGTGCCATATTGCATCACAGTGGATTATGACACCCTCAAGGACGGCACGGTTACGCTTCGCTTCCGCAACGACGGCAAGCAGGCCAGGCTCAAGATAGATGAGCTTGCAGGGAAAATACTCTCCTTTGTGAAGGAAGGCAAGGTTGCCCTTGCCTGATATCGGTGATGGAAACATGAAAAACGCTTTCTTCAAGTGGCATGCGCGAGAAATAATCGTAGTGGGCCTTGCTGCTGCGCTCATGCTGACACAGTTTTCTTCCTGCAAGAGCTCGGGCTATGGCACGGGCGTCAAGTATTCTCCAGGCAACAGCATCCACAAGACAGGCAGGGGCCATGTGGCACCGTGCGCAAGATGATTCTTGCAAAGGCGATGGACACACAAAAGATAAACAATAACAACATCTTTTATAAACCTTTCCCCATATATTACCCATTGTTAATGTTGTTTTAGAGGTAATATTATGGAAATAAAAAACAATCCGTTCTTCGGAAAGATGTTGGTCAATCTTGCCCTGGCAGGCGCAGTGGCCGCGACGATGGCAATTCAAGGCTGCACCATCCAGAATGGATATTATGGAGGAGGAAACAGATATTACAAGGTTAGGGCAGTGGGAAAAAGCTGCAGCGGAGGCAATTGCGGAAACAACCCGAAGAGATACCAAGTGCAGAACGTGAACCGTTAAATCTTTCTTTTTTCCCGCTTTCCCATTTTTGTTTTTTCCTTAGCGCTTGCACTATATCTTTTCCTTTTTCTTCCAGAAACACGCTTTACGGCTCGCAGGCAATGATGCCCTGGTCTGCGTAAATTGACTGCAACACTGGCTGCGCCACCACAACAATTAGTATGGCAATCAGGGTGCCTGTGAGGCATGCCGTTGCCCAGACGTTTGCGCGTGCGCGCGTCTCTGCCCCAAGTATCTGGCCTGCAGCGTAAATCACCCCTGCCAGCACCAGCATCATCATGGCTATTACTGGAAGCAGCGACTTGAGGCCGACACACAGCTGCGAAACCGCGTTTTGCAGAGTGGTGAGCATTGTCGGGTAAACTAGCGTGAAGCACAGCGCGAAAAGCGCGAATGAGAACAGGATTGCTTTGAACCTCATGAATGCACCTTGCAAACATTAAATTTATGGGAAACGGATAAAAAGCATCCGCAGACGCTTTTCTAGCCGCCCCTCTCATTGTCTTTCAGTATATACTTGGCTAATAGTGTTTATAAATGTATCTATGTGTTGCTTGCGCTAATAGGAATGAAAAAAACGCAGTTGCGCCAATGCGCAACTTGTCATTTTTTCTTGAAAGAAAAAAAGACGCCGGGGGGAGACGGAGCAGTGCAGAGAACTGCGACGGATTTCGAGCTTCAGCTCGAAACCCCCACGGCGCGGCAGCTGATGGGACAAAAAAGGAGCGCCGGGGGGGAGATTTGAACTCCCGAGTAGGTTTCCCCACAACAGGTTAGCAACCTGCCGCACTGGACCGGGCTATGCGACCCCAGCACCATCAAATTTCCGCAGAAATTTGGTGGGTATTTGCGAGCGAAGCTCGCAAATCTGATGGCCAACTCTCCGCAGAGAGTTGGGCAGCCACTTTTAGGAATGAAGCAGGCTTTTATTCCTTTGCCGGATAATAGGTTTGGAAGAAGTTATTCGAAGGTGCCAATATGTACAACAACTACCTCTCCTGTGAAGTCTGCAATGCAGAGCTTACGCGCGCAAACCAGAAGCAGAAGCTCGACTCGGCGGGCTATACGCACAACTATTGCGCAAAGTGCTACTCGGAAAAATACCCCAAATGAGGCTTGCATGGCAAAAAAGGCTAAAAAAACCAAGGCGGCACCCGAGCCCCAGGGCGGGTGGAAGGGAAAGCTGCTTGAGGCATGGCAGAAATTCGGCAATGCGCTTGAGTCATCTGCGGCCAAACTTTCCTGGAAGCGCCCCAGTCTTTGGCTTGCAGGATTTTTCCACCCTGAGGAAACGTACGGCAAGGAAGGGGGGCACGCCACGCTTCCTGAGCTTTTCGGGAACCTGCTGATTTTCTATTTCGTATATTCCGCAATCTTTTTCGCAGTGCTGGTTGCCGTGACCTCGCTTGTTCCACAGGCAGAGGCAGATCTGATGGGCTTCCGCAAGCCCGAGAACATCCTCTGGACAGGAATAAGCCTGATGGTGGCAAACACAGCGGTGAGCGCGCTTGGGGCGATTGCGATGTTCGCATTCATCTACATCGCAGCCAAGGCGCTGGGCGGCAAGGGAGACTATGTTAAGCCGTCGTATTTCCTGTCCCTTGTCCTGTGCGGGGAGAATGTCATATTGCTCCTGTTCGCATTGGCAGGGCTTATCCTTCTCGCCCCTACTTACCTAGTCAAGGGCGTGCTCATCTTGGACCTGATTTTCATGCTAGGGGCAGTGGTGATAGGCATCCCGCTTCTCCTGTTCTGCCTTGCAATAATATTGTATTCCATATACGCCTATTATATCGTGGTGAAAAAGGCGCATGAGTTGTCCTCCTGGAAGGCAGTAGGCTCTATCGTTGTGGGCATGGCGCTTGTATGGCTGGTCAACACTGTGCTTGAAATCCTTACTAAGTCCGTTTGAGGTGGTTTGATGGCTGTGAAAAAGAAGAGTGCGCCTGCCAAGGCGCCAGTGAAGCCCGCATCGGAGCTAAGCGGGGATGACAAGACGCTCGCGCAGGCAGAGGGGCTTGCCATGAACGCATACGCACCTATGGGGGTGCCGCAGTTCAAGGCATGGATTCTTGCGTATTTCCACCCATACCAGAGATATGAGGCTGAGAAGAAGAATGCAGACATGGGCAGCTCGACTTTGAACCTAGCATTGGTCGGCCTGGTGCACGCAGTGGTCACAATCATATTGATGGCACTTGCCCTTGCGCTCGCATTGCCCTTTATCGGCTTGCCAATCACGATTGTAGGCGCAGTCATGATGCTGATAGCCTACCCAGTAGGGGCAGTGATATTAGGCTTTGTTGGCTCGCTGGTATACTACATCGTGGCAAAGCTTTTGGGCGGCAAGGGAAGCTTCTGGGAGCAGACATACTGCATAACCCTGGTGAGCGGAGGCGTGTCTCTCATGATGGCGCCCCTGAACATCCTGCAAGTAGTCCCGCTCATAGGCTGGATATTCAGCCTTGTCGGGATGGTCATTGCGCTTTACGGGATGATCAGCCAGTACCGCATGATACGCGCAGTGCACTCCCTTTCGCAGCTGCGCGCCATCGTGGTGATATTGGTACCAGCTGTCCTGATATTGGCATTCATATTCTTCGTGGTCGGGATTGCAGCAATTGCCTCACTCGGGGCATATGGAGTGCCAATGAAGTAGGCCTTTTTCCTTTTTTATTTTCTAATTTTCTTTTTTTTTCCAGAGAATAGCGCGAGCAAAAGAAATGTTATGGCAGGATCTTCAGCCGCCAGAGCGGCTGGAGAGATTGCCATAGTGAAAACTATGGCAGGATTTCCGGCGGGCCCTGGGCAAAACAGCCAGTGTCCGCACCGCTGCTCAGTCTTGTATCTTCCCAGCACGGGACAGAATGCGTAGGGCTGCTCCTTCCGGCCTGACCCGATTGG
>Ga0172370_10000423_pt1 | contig 66182 bp, 55 predicted proteins | sample LakKiv5m_FD_114538 | JGI IMG/M metagenome (GOLD analysis project Ga0172370, IMG submission 114538) | Freshwater microbial communities from Kabuno Bay, South-Kivu, Congo - kab_022012_11.5m | ecosystem: Environmental > Aquatic > Freshwater > Lake | place: Democratic Republic of the Congo... | reverse complement strand
TCCTTGCACATATTATTATTTTCTATGGATATTAATGCCCTACGGGCAAAGTTCAATGGTTCATTTTGATCCGCCAATAAAAGAAATAATTATCTTCCAGCACATCAAAATAAAATGTAGCCATGATATCTGATCATAGATAAAAAAACACCTGATTCTGGATACCGGAAACCATTCATAAATTCAGTTAAGCAGCGCAGACACTGCGAAATGATTCCTGCGCAAATCTGCGTGGTCTGCGGGAAATCATATTCACACTTTCAGCACTCAAAACTCAAAGATAACTAAGCGTAAAATGGATTTGGTAAAGGTTAAGAAGCTGAGGTGGATTTAGGATTAGGGCTAAAACCAATCTTTAACATTTCCTTTTCCCAAACAGGAGTCCTTTCCCAAACCTTTCATCCCTTTATTGAATGTTGTTTCATGTTATGCTGCATGGTGCTGTTTTAATTAAACTGATGGATTAAGGACACACCAACCATCATTGTTATTAACATCCTTGTTTTAGTAAACAATTCCAGACTGATGTCGGCAGGAAATGAAATTGATTTACTTTCGGTTTTTGATTTTGCATTTGTATGGCGCTGAATTATATCTGGATCGCATTTTTCATCATTGCCTTCGTAGTGGGACTTTTCAGGCTCATCGTTTATGGCGATATGGAGGTGTTCCCGAATATGGTTAACGGAACTTTCGACAGCGCCAAAACCGGTTTTGAAATCTCACTTGGACTTACGGGTGTACTTACACTTTGGATGGGACTGATGAAAATAGGGGAGATGGGAGGGATCGTAAAAGTTTTCTCAAGGTTAGTCGGACCCTTCTTTGCGAAGCTCTTTCCTGATCTACCAAAAGATAGCCCGGCTACCGGCTCCATCATGATGAACTTTGCCGCCAACATGCTGGGACTGGACAATGCCGCAACCCCGCTCGGACTTAAAGCCATGAAAGAAATGCAGGAGACCAATCCCATTAAGGATACCGCCTCCAATCCAATGATAATGTTTTTGGTACTAAATACTTCGGGGCTTACCATTCTACCTATCAGCATTATGGTTTTTCGGGCTCAGCTTGGAGCGGTCAATCCTTCGGATATTTTCATACCGATCTTACTGGCCACTTTTTTTTCAACATTAACGGGATTGGTAACCGTGGCCATATATCAAAGGATCAATCTTATTGATAAAGTAATACTGGCTTACATCGGGGGCCTGACACTTTTAGTGTTTGGGATCATATTTTATTTTTCCGGCCTGCCGAAAGATCAGATCAACCAGATTTCTTCAATCGCAAGTAATATCATCCTGTTTTCGATCATTATCCTGTTCATCCTGCTCGGCCTTCGTAAAAAGATCAACATTTACGAGACGTTTATCGAGGGAGCGAAAGAAGGATTCGGAGTGGCCATCAGGATCATTCCGTTTTTAATTGCGATTTTGGTTGCCATCGGAGCCTTCAGGGCTTCGGGAGCATTGGATTTGTTGATTGATGGGATAAGAACTGGCTTTGCTGCCTTGGGTATTGATACAGGATTTGTGGACGCTTTACCGACTGCCTTTATGAAACCTCTAAGCGGAAGCGGTGCAAGAGGAATGATGGTTGATGCGATGCAAACTTTCGGAGCTGATTCGTTTGCCGGAAGAGTTGCCTGTATTGTGCAAGGCTCAGCTGATACTACCTTTTATATCCTTGCCGTTTACTTTGGCTCGGTAGGCATTAAGAAAACACGCTATGCCTTAGGCTGTGGCCTGTTGGCCGACTTTGCAGGAATCATAGCTGCGATTGTGATGGGGTATTTGTTTTTCGGGTAATAAATCAGTCCTATGTAAATATTTTAATAAAACTCCACCCTCACCATATCCTTACAGTTTAGTCCAAGCAGCCCGGCGGCGTTGCCCTGGTTCATAGCAATCTCAAGGTAGCGGTTCGAATCGAATAAAGCAAGAATCTCAGCCTGGGGTACATCCGAATAGGACTTGCTGATTTTCTTAATCTGGTAGGTTCTGAAAATAATGGCAAATTTCCGTCCCATTCCTGCCTCTTTAAACATTTGCTCTGTAATGTTGGTGATCACATTTTCATAAGAGTCAATATACATCACATGCCCCTTAATCATATCGTTGTCAATAACGGGATGAAAGAGCATCTTTTCTAAAATTTTTTTCCTTGGATTTCCAAGCTCTTCTATCTTACCACCCTTTGCAAGATGCACGGCAACTTTTACAAAGCGGTCGCGGGTGGAAAAAGTGAAATAGTCGGAATCCTGGGGAACATTGATTTCAATAATTTTAGCAGGGGACTTATCGAATAATAAAGAAAAAATGCCATTATCGGTACCGATAAAAAAATGGCCTTCGTATTCAACAGCTGTATGGGGAAACTTAACGGATTCTTCGGTATTTATTCCAAGTATATGGACAGTTCCGGAAGGGAAATTACTCCATGCATTCCTGATTATAAAAGCCGCCTGCTCCGAATTGAAGGAAGAAATTTGATGCGAGATGTCAACGATAGTCGCTTCAGGCATACGGGTGAGAATAGCTCCTTTGACAGCACCCAGGTAATGGTCCTTTAAACCCCAGTCGCTGGTTAATGTTATGATCGGCATAATTTTATCTTAACACAGGTAAATAAAGATTATAAAATCACTTAAATTTGCACGAATCAAAGTTAGTAATTAATAGCAATGGTTGTCTTTTTTTACATAAAACATAAAAATTAATAGGCCACAGAGATATTTTAACATGAACGAACGGATAATCAGCATTTCCTCCTACAATCCCCTTGATATTTATGGTGTAAACGATAAAAACCTTGATCTGGTCAGAACCTTTTTCCCTAAGCTAAAGATCATCGCCCGCGGAAACATGGTGAAAGCCATTGGCAACAACAATGAACTGGATGAATTTGAAGACAAATTCAATTTATTACTTTCAGGTTTTGAACGCTTTGGCAAACTTACTGAATCCGACATCCGGCAAATGCTGGGAGAAAATGATTATCCTGTCGCTGAGCCTGTAACAGGCCTTTCGAATGGAATTCTTGTCCACGGCAATCATGGAATCCAGGTAAAAGCAATGACTCCTAATCAGAGAAGAATGGTTGAAAGTTCCGAAAAAAACGACCTTATTTTCGCCATCGGCCCGGCTGGAACAGGTAAGACCTATACTGCGGTTGCACTGGCAGTTAAGGCATTAAGGGCAAAAGAGGTAAAGAGGATCATCCTGACACGACCGGCAGTCGAGGCTGGTGAAAACCTTGGATTTTTACCGGGCGATCTGAAAGATAAATTGGATCCTTATCTTCAACCGCTTTATGATGCATTGAGAGATATGGTGCCTACCCAGAAATTGTTAAAGTATCTTGAAGATGGCACGGTTGAAATTGCTCCCCTGGCATTTATGCGAGGGAGAACACTGGACCATGCTTTTGCAATCCTTGACGAAGCTCAGAATGCGACAGAGATGCAATTGAAAATGTTTGTGACACGTATGGGTAAAAATGCCAAATTCATCGTTACAGGCGATATTACTCAGATTGATCTTCCACGGAATCAGGCATCAGGGTTAAAGCAGGCGGAACAACTTTTAAAAGAAATAGAAGGTATTGATTTTATTTATCTCGATGACCGGGATGTGGTGAGACATAACCTTGTTATAAAAATTATTAAGGCATATAATGGAAAGAAAATAAATTGAAATAAAGTTGGCCGATTGCAGTTAGCAGTTGGCTGTTAGCAGTTGGCAAAGCCACACTCACACACACAACTCAAACCCAGCTCCATGCCCCTTGCTCCCAGCTCCATGCAAAAGAAAAAGCCGGCAGCCGGCAGTCTGCAATCACGAGCAAAGGTAAATCATAATAAAACTTTGAGATAACTAGATTCATTTAAATACAAATAAAAATGAGCAACGCAATAGTAAAAACCAACTTTCATTTTCCACGACAAAAGAGTGTTTATAAGGGAAAAGTCAGGGATGTTTATAACATAGATGACCGTTATCTGGTGATGATCGCATCAGACCGCATTTCTGCATTTGATGTTGTTTTACCGAAAGGCATACCGTATAAAGGACAGGTATTAAATCAAATAGCCTCCAAATTTCTTGATGCAACATCCGATATTTGCCCCAATTGGAAAGTGGTTTCTCCCGATCCGATGGTTACAATCGGACATTTTTGCAAGCCATATCCGCTGGAAATGATCATACGGGGTTATCTTACTGGAAGTTCCTGGCGTTCTTATAAAAATGGTTTACGGCAAATATGCGGGGTAAAGATTCAGGAAGGGATGAAAGAACATGAACGCTTTGCCGAACCCATTGTAACACCGACAACCAAAGCATCCGAAGGACACGATGAAGATATTTCCAGGGAAGAGATCATCAGGCAGGGTATTGTTTCGGCTGATGAATATGAGCAAATGGAACAATATACCAAAGCTTTGTTTAAACGAGGGACGGAAATGGCAGCAGGCAAAGGACTGATACTTGTGGATACGAAATATGAATTCGGCCGGAAAAACGGGAAGATATATCTGATTGATGAAATCCACACTCCGGATTCTTCAAGATATTTTTATAAGAAAGGTTATGAGCAGCGTCAGGCAAAAGGAGAACCGCAGAAGCAGTTGTCGAAGGAATTTGTGCGTGAGTGGCTGATGGAAAATGGTTTCCAGGGCAAAGCGGGTCAAAAGATTCCGTTTATGCCGGACGAATTTGTTCGAAGCGTTTCAGAACGTTATATTGAACTTTATGAAAACATCACCGGTGAAAAATTTATCAGGACAGATTCATCGGATGCAATCCATCGTATAGAAAACAACATTATGGCCTTTCTCGATGCGAAATTTTAAGTAAGCAAAATGATGAGAACTTTAATATGCAAGTGTTAGACGGCGTGACTGCGGTAGTAGCAGGTGCAGCGGCAGTAGCAGTAGGCAGTAGGCAGTAGGCAGTTGGCAGTAGGCAGTAGGCAGTTGGCAGTCGGCAGTCGGCAGTTGGCAGTTGGTAGTAGGCAGTAGGCAGTCAGCTAAGAGCCAACAGCCAACAGCCAACAGCCAACAGCCAAAAGCACAGAACACAGAACACAGAACAGAGAACAGAGAACACAGAACACAGAACTGAAAACTCAGAACATCGAACCTTGAACATTAAACCTTGAACTAACGATATGATTCCATTTTCACCACCGCGTATTGACCAGAAGATCATTGATGAGGTGATCGCCACTTTGAAATCAGGCTGGATTACAACTGGCCCGAAAGTCAAAAAATTTGAATCAGCGCTGACAAATTACGGAGGACATAAGGATACGCTTTGTGTAAGCTCCGGTTCGGCAGGCCTTGAGCTTATGCTTCGGTGGTTCGGTGTGAAGGAAGGCGATGAAGTGATCCTTCCGGCATATACTTATACGGCAACAGCCAATGTAATTGTACACTGCGGGGCAAGGCCGGTTTTTGTGGATATAGAAGATGATTTCAATATTTCGGTAAAAGGAATTGAAAAGGCTATCACAAATAGGACTAAAGTGATCATGCCGGTTGATCTCGGAGGTTTTCCATGCGATTATAATGAGATCCATCATCTGGTTTACAGAAAGGAAATCCTTGAGCAATTTAATCCCGGTTCTGAAGAACAAAAGAAACTTGGACGGATACTCATACTTGCCGATGCTGCCCACAGCATCGGTGCAGAATATAAAAATAAAAAAACAGGTTGTCTTACCGATCTAACAGTATACTCTTTTCATGCCGTTAAGAACCTAACCACTGCTGAAGGTGGGGCTGTTTGTTTAAACCTTCCCGGTCAATTCGACAATTCGGCAATTCAACAGTATCTTAAAGTAAAATCGCTTCACGGCCAAACAAAAGATGCATTTTCGAAAGCACAAATCGGAGGCTGGCGATATGATATTATAGAACCTGGTTATAAATTCAATATGACCGACATACAGGCATCTATGGGCTTGGTTGAACTGGAAAGATACGATTCGGATATGCTGGTCAGAAGAAAGCAGATATTTGATTTTTATACCCGGGCTTTTAAAAGAGTTGAATGGGCTCAAATCCCTGTTTATGAAACTCAATTCAAAAAATCATCTTACCATGCTTACCTGTTGAGAATAAAAGCAGTTTCTGAAGAAGAACGCGACATCATCATTCAAAAAATTTGTGACAAAGGAGTTACCGTTAATGTCCATTTTATCCCGCTTCCTATGATGACGTACTATAAATCACTGGGATACAAAATGGAGGATTTCCCTCGAACCTATAATAATTACTCGCGCGAAATCAGTTTACCTGTTTATTATGACCTTACTGCTGATAATTTAAACCGGGTGATTGAAGCAGTTGTAAAATCAGTAGAGGAAGTGAAACAGTAAGTTATAAGCTTTATTCTGCGAAAGTTGAATTAATAAATTTCAGGCAGCTAATAAAAAAGCCCCGCCGAGTGCCAGGGCAAATTTTAACATCATCTCCCTCATCAATCTTTCAAAAAGTCCTTTACGACCTTTTACTGTACTAAACCTATTTAATTACTGGACTATAGTCAATTATTTCAACGATGATATCATTTGAATTTGATATTTCTGTAAAGTCGGCACCCGGCCCTTTACCGAAGCTAAGTTTTTCAAGGCTATTGACCACCTGTAAATTGTACCGGGCATCATATCCGAGAGTGGATGCAGCAATGAAATATTCTTCAGCCCTGGTATATTCCTTTTGATGGCAGGCCAGAATTCCCATATTATTCTTGATTTGAGGATTGTCGCTGGACAGCAGTGAAGCCTGGTATAAATAACAATCAGCCTGATTCAGGTTCTCTGATTGAATAGCCGAAACGGATGCATTGTTAAATGCGCGCCAATCCCTGTCAACATGTACAAAAGCGACATTATATATTGCCAGTTTATCTGATGGTTTGGTAGCAAGGCTTGCAGCATATAATAATTCTTCATAGCTCAAGTCATCGGGATTTCTGAGCGCGTTTTCAAGAAGTTCCTGGTCTGATTTACTTGTTTCTATTGTTTTCGATTGTAGAATAGATGCCCTGAGGTAAAAGGCTTGAGTTGTTGTCAGTTCACCCGTTTGTGATGACTTATCTATAACTTCTGTGGATGGAACATCAGGTGTATTGTCGTTAGAGGCCAGGTCAGGATTTACAATTTCATTCCCTGTTGTTTGAAGTATAACATCTGATGAAAATGTAATTTCAATTTCTTCATCAGCGCTGAAATTAAATCCGGACGGGACTGACCAGGCGATTGCATCAATTACAGGAAGTATTTCTATTGTCTGATCAATATCACGCCTGATTTCAATTGTTGGTTCTATTGAGTCAAAGTATTCATTACCACTTTCATAAGTTATAGCTTCAACAATCTGCGGAACAACAATTTCCACGAGCTTTGCTGAGGTTTCCAGTAATGACGACGGATCATTACTTATGACATTTTTCTGAGCAGAAGACTCATTTATTTCAGGCTGGTCAATACTGAAACGAATTTCCGGTGAGCTATCTATAACGAGACCATTAGTTAAGGCATAATTTGTATATATCACCGGAGTTACCAATTTGATCGCTTCTGTTCTATCTGCATTGAAATTGATTTCGAGATTTACATCGGGTATCATATTAGCATTGGTTAATTCACTTGTCATAACCGGTTCAACTATTCTGATGCTTTTAACTGCAATAAAATCATCGTGTGAAATCCGGATTTCAAGGTCTTCCGGTTCAGGGAGATGAAAATTGGAATCATAATTCATTGCGATCGGATATATAATGTTAACCGGATAAACCTGGTCGGCAAAGAAACTTAATTCAAGTTGCAATTCTTCCAATTTATAATTCATAGTATAATTTGTAACATAAACCGGCTCGATTAATGCCAGAACCTGATCATCCTGAACCATATCAATTCCAAAACCGATCTCAAGATACTGCTCAGAAACCAGATCAATTTCAGCGAATTCAGTCACAGATACCGGCTCAATATTTTTAAACGATATAGCTGGTTCAGGTTTGTCAATATTGAAACTAATCTCCAGTTCCTCCTTTTCAGCCGGATCTTTTAGTAACAGGCTCATTAAAACCGGTTTTACAACTCCTTCGGGAACCACCTGATCAGCGAAGAAATTAATTTCCAAAAGAGGATCGGTCGGTAGTGTATTGAATGCGTTTGAATTCAGAAAAACGGGATTAATTAAGGTTTTTATGTCTTTTGCCAAAGCTTTATCTGCATCGAAATTTATTTCGATCTGCACATCCTTGGCAATGGCTGCATAGTCATTGCTGCCTGAATAAACCGGCTCTACAAGTTTAAGGCTTTCTATTCCTGCTGGCTTATCAATCGTAAAACTAATTTCAAGAGTTTCTGTTTCTGTGAGGTTGCTGTAGGACATTGTGTTCACAAAAACCGGCTGTATAATCTTTTCAGGAACCACCTGATCTGCGGTAAATCTGACTTCTAATCCGGTTTCAAACGGCAGGGTATTATAAGCCAATTCATTAACATAAACCGGCTGGATAAGGAGTTTTAGATCCTTCGGGGCTATTTGATCTGCTGTGAACCTTATTTCCAGATTAATTTCAAAGGATTGAACATTTGATGACTCCAAATTTTGGTACAGCATAGGTTGAACCAAAGTGAATGGTTTCATTGTATTGTCCAGTAAGAAACTGATCACAAGTTGTTCATTGGAGAGTACGCTGCTAAGCAAATCCGGCATATTGTAAACAACAGGTTCAACAAGCGCTGTTGCTACGAACAGGTTATTTACCGGAGTTTTTTGAATTGTATTATTATCCTCCGTATTGGTTCTTTTATCTACTACAACTATTGGGATGTTTTCTTTAACGACAGGTTTTTGGTTTTTTACTTCCGCAAGCAAAGTGTGGTTGTTAAAAGCCTTTTTTAAATTCTCTGCATAAGCAAACTCACTTTCAGGCAGGTCGAATTTAATTTCATTGTTGGTAATCGAAATAAGCTGAGTCGAATAGTCCTTAAGTGTGTCGCTGATTTGTTTTTGATTGATAAAACCGGTATAAAGAACCAGCGTTTCCTCAAAACTTCCTGTAAGTGAAATACTTTGAATTTTTGCTGCAGAGTTTTTGAGAACGATCAATTCCTCATTTTTGGATTTGATTTGGTTACCAAGTATCCACGCTATTTTATTTGCCTGATCCGAGCGCTGATTAAGCTGCAGTATTTCTTCCTTTAGCTTGATAGTTTTTTCGAGTTCAATCTCGAATTCAGTCTTATTTTCTATCAATGCCAAAGCAGAAATTTCCGCTTCAAAGCGAAGTTCGAGTTCTTTAGCCTCACTGCTTTTTCTTTGAGCAATAGCATTGGCACGGTCCCTTTTATTCGTCAGTTCGTGTATAAGATCTTTGGCATTTGCAATAATTATAAAAACAGAGTCGGTTAATATTGCGGATTTTGTACGGTCATTTACCAGGTTACTTCCTTTTTTTGACGGATCTGACCGGTTGTCGGATGTACCTTTAATGGCCATTTCATTCTGCTTTGGATTATCTCCCTTATTATTCGCGAAAGTTCCACTGTTATCAGATTGGGAATCAACAACCAGATTATCTGCATTTAATTCATTCGATGGCCCTTCGTTAAATGGATTTTCTATCAGTTTTACTTTAAAAACAGTTATTGAGCCGTTAAGATTATCTCTGTCAGAAGCAAACCAGGCATATTCTTTATCTTTTGTGATGATAAACAGAATATCATCAAACGGAGAATTTATACCGGGGCCCAAATTTTCCGGCTGTCCGAATTTTTTAGCTGCGTGATCAAATTTTGAACGATATATGTCGTAGCCCCCAAGGGAATTATGTCCGCTTGAAGAAAAATATAATGTTGTACCGTTATCAGTTAGTACCGGATAATTCTCATCATAAGATGTATTAATTGTTTCGTCAAGTTTTTCCGGGATTCCCCATTCTCCGGTTTCATCTTTAGTCACTTTAAAAATTTCTCTGTCATTACTGCCGTTTCCCGAATATCCTGAATAATACAACACTGAAGATGGTTGTGTAAGCAAAACATAACTGTTATCAGCAGATTTTTTTTCTTTATCAGTTTGAAATATTTCGGGCTTGAGGACAAGTGATCCGGGGAGATCATCTGCGATATATGCCCTGTGAAAATTGTCTTTCTGGAATTTTGAACTGGAAACAATTTCAGAAATGAGATTTTTATCAATCAAATTCAGACCATTAAGACAGGCGTTTATTTTTTCAAGGATCATCGGGCGCTCGGACGAACCGGAAGAAAGTTTTGACAAATACTGGTTATAGAATTTCATTGCATTGGCAAATTCCTGGTTCTGATGATAGGCCAGTCCAAGGTAGTAATTCAGTTCGGAATTATCTTTCATTGAAGGAGCCGCATTATTGAGGTATCGTATCGGCTTTTTCTTGTCTTTTCTGTCACCAAAAAGCGTACACACACCCAGGTGAAAATTGTAATCCGCGTTTTCAGGATGAACGCTTACAAGTTGCGCATATAAAGGCAAAGCAGCCTGATAATCCTTTTTTTCATAGAAGGATTTGGCTTTAGAAATTACATCATCTTCGGTCAGATTTTGTTGCTGACTAAATAAATTAAAGGATGCGCTGAATAGTATGACTAGGATTATGGCTAATCTTATGGTTCTAATTCCAACTGTTGTACTACGAGTTATCATAGTGGGTTCGAGTTAGTACAAAATAATAATTACTCTGCACCCACAACTTCTCAATGTTCATACCAATTACTGTAATAAAAAGATTATCAGTAGCTTAGATGCCGAATCAAGTGGAGCACTTTGGATTTATAAAATGTCAGATGGATATGAGACCTAATTCTATCTTATACATTTTCAATAAGATAGATACAGAAATAAAACAAATACAGATTAAATCCGAATTATCCGTTTTCGGAATCAACTCTATGATTATGAATAAAATACTAATATATTAAATTTACTTTTTTATCCTGAACCTTGTTTCTTCATGATTGAGCAATCGTTTTATATTTTTCCGGTGAGTGACAGGGACAAATATTGCTACGGCTGTTGCCAGGATTACCAGAGAAATGAATTCATTATTTCCAAGTATGAATATTTCAACAAAAGGAAAAGTAACAGAAGCTACGATGGAGGATAAAGAAACATAACCGGAAATAAAAAGGGTGACGGTGAAAACTACGATTGCGATCAGGGCAGCCACCGGATACAGGGCAATTCCAATGCCAAGCAGTGTAGCAATTCCCTTTCCGCCTTTAAAACCTACATAAACAGGAAAAACATGGCCAACAACAGCGGCAATAGCAAGCATAATTTTAAAATCAATCAGGTCAGGAAAAGTACCGATATCAATCCAGAAAAAGTGTGCAATAAATACTGCAAGCCATCCTTTAAAAATGTCAAAAACAAGTACGGGAAGGCCGGCCTTCAATCCCAAAATCCTTATCGTGTTGGTAGCGCCTGCATTTTTACTCCCCAGTGTTCTGACATCAACATGATAAAACCAACGGCCGATCCACACTGATGTCGGGATGGATCCAACAAGATATGCTAAAATAATTGCAACAGGTAATTGTATTGCCATGAATTGTTTTCGTTTATTGTCTGATCTTTGTCAGGAAATCGGTTTTTTTGCGCAGGTTCGAAATAATATAAGAATATTCCTCGCCTTCCTTGGTTTCCTTCTTGGTGCGTTTCTCATCTTTAAGTTCCTGAATAACCGTATTGTATTCTGTATTGGCTGAAATAGTCTGCATCAGGTTATTCCTGTAATTGAAGAAATACCAGTATTTCCCTTTTTCAAATTCAAGGTATAAACTCACTACGTCTCCGGTGCGCTTTCTTTCAATTTCAACATAGCCGTCAACATATTTATTGATCTGCTGTTTGCCTATGCTCCCGATTCCGATTGGACCATAGGAGATGAAAGACCGGGTAGCATAATTCCATTTGAATTTTATATCCGAAAAAGTAAGGGTATGCTCAAGCTCCGAAGGGTATTTTCTGAATTTACCAAAAAGCTGCAGGTCAGAAATGATTTTGTCTGCTTCTTTTTCACCCAACATATCTATAAGAGCTTTAATAAATTCAGGACGAACAAGGTTGACTCCTGCAAGGTTTTGCTCTTCCAGATCGGCTGCCATCAGTCCAAGAGCTTTATCGTCGAAAGGAAAATCAATGGTCATAACGAGGTCGAAGTTAGTGGAATCCGGTATGATATAGTGTTTTGCACCTCCATAAGTTGACATTGAAACCTGGCCTAACTCGGCTCCCAGCTTAAATTTGCCTTGCGCTGAGAGGATGCATTTCTTTCTGGCGAGTGTTAATATGTTTCCTTCCATTGTCAGGCCTTTTAGCCTGTCGAGGCTTTCAATTTCATACAATTCGGCTGCTTTATTATACCTAATATACCCATTTGCACCTAAAACCGTCAGATCCGATGCCGATCCGGGTGCAGTTAAAAATCCGGAATAAAAATGATTAGATTCATTTGAAAACATCAGGCCCGAAACAAGGCTGTCTTTTTCAAGGGAAGTTAGTTTATCGGTAATTGCAATATAAATATCCTGAGGATTGATATCCGAATTAAACCTGACCCAGCTTCTGTGTCCTGTACTGCAGGTATGCTGTATCCTGAATCCACCGTCGAAATTGAGAAATTCCCTGTTGGCGTACAAAAGGATATTCCCGGCGAAATCAAAATCACCGCTGATCTTAAATCCTGTAGTATCCGAAACATATCCGCTTCCGACAGTCTGGAAGGACGGATCTACACCAATATCCTTAAGAAAGATTTTTTGCCTGGCTTCCTTTTCATCCACATAATCATAATTACCGATGCCCGAATATTTATTTTTACCCTTTATATCAACTACAGCGTCATAAATTTCATGATATCGGGTTACAGTATTGGCGAGTATCTGAGCATCGCCAATGGTATTCATTTTTGCTCCCGGATTAATGACTATTTTATGATCGGCCGGAAAAATTGCAGCGTCGGCGACGCGGATGTATTTCACGTCTTCGGCATTCAGGACATACTCTTTGAGGTTATATGATGCTACAGTTGAAATGAAGCGCAATGAATCCTGGTCAGGGTGAATAGAAATAAACTCCGAACCTTCCATCGGTATATCAACCAGTTCCCGTATTGGAAAATGGTTGAACCTCGCCATCTGAGCTTCCTTTTCAGGACTGCCAATGGCAATTTCGAAAGAATCCATAAACCAATCGAATTCATCAATCGAACAGATGTATTGGTTGATCGGGAATTCAACGACAGAGGCTCCGCCATTCGAAACAAATTCACCTTTGCGTTCATTAAAATCAATGTGCGAATTATAATTCTTTGTTGAGAATGCCGATTGCGTATATTTTGTGGATTTTAAATTAAAATCAGCGGAATCTGCAAAAATTTCATGTTGTTTGAAGGTGTATAATTCAGATTGCATCTCTGCATCCTCAAAGCTCATTTTGCCGGCTCCGCTTAATTTTTTAGGTGTAAGCACAAGTGTTCCAAGTAATTTCGACTGTTGATTAAACATTTCAAAAGGAATCGCTTTCTGCTGGAATATCATCCGGTTCTCATAAGGATCCCAGTGAAGTTTAGACCCGGCTCCCTTTACTGAAGGATATTCGATTGGACTAATTTGTTCGTTGATGACAAAATTCTTCGCTATTGTATTACACGAATCGGGAAAAAATATGAAGTCATCCGACCAGGATGTTGAGGTAAGATATTCCAGCGAACCATTTCCCCGAAGTCCGGCATTGCTCAGGTCAATATTAGAATAGTAAATACCTTTCCCCCCATAAGTAAGATAACCATCAATTGGTGTTGTTTTCTGGAATCCAAGTGAATAATCCCGCTGAACCCTCAGAGTGTCTTCAATATCCGGAAATATTCCTGCGGAGGCAAGATATCCCGGGAATGCAAGCAGTTCGGTCCTAAAATCGTCGAGGCTGTCAATCGTAAATGGATAAACATAAAAGAAAAATTTTTCCCGGTTATAAATACCATCAAATATTGACGGATAGTCATAATACACGTAAGCATCTTTAGTACTGTTAAAAATCGGGTATTGCGGAAATTGTTTCAATCCTGATTTATTGTTCGGATCATCAATATAAAGGCCTCCTCCAAGATCCGAAATCACACTTTTGACTTTTACCGGATATTTTTCACCGTTTGAATTTGGTTCGAAGCTTGGAACAAAAAAGCTCACTGAGTCAATCACCGGCATGTCGAGTTTGAACTGATCATAATTAAAATCGCACTGGCGCGAATAAAAATCGAACGATCCTGCGTGAACCCTTCCGGAAAAGCTGAAGTCCATTCCTTTTTTTACAACAATCTGCTCATTTTGGGGATAAATAAAAACATTTTGCGAATCGCTTAAAAATACTTTCGGCACCCCATTTAACTTCAATCCAAAACTATCAAGTTCAAGAGATGCATTTTGCAAACGACTTGTTTCGGAGTTAAACTGCAAAACATCATAGTCAATCTTTTTATTCATCGCATTGATGTAGTCGTACAACCTGTCTTTAACGACAGCGGTTTTTTCATCGCGGTCGTAAATGACAAAACCCTTGTTTGCAAGGTTGATAAGCATTGCAATTACCTGCTCTGCGGGCAACAGGATTTCTTCTGCAAATGCCTGAACTCCGATAACCCTGACATTATATTTTTCCGTATACCTTTTTACAAGAAGCAATGGATTAACTTCATCCATGCCCTGAAGTTTAAGATAACGTGAAAGAGTGTAGTAATTGCTTGATTCGAACGATGCTTTGCTTTCGGCTGAAGCGCCTTTAACCGACTCAAAGTTAATAAATGGTTCATCCATTTTCCAGTAAAGGGCTTCGGAATATATATCCATATTATGGTAGGAGTCGTAATAGGGGCTTTTGGAAGTTCCTTCACCCACCCTTACCAGTGACAATTCTTTACCTGCATCCATGTAATTCATTTGTAAACCGGGATGATAAATCGAATCGTTATCAATGGAGATGGTAGCCGTAGCAAGAGCCGATGACATACGATCGGGGTAAATGACCACATTGCTGGTAAGAACTTTAATAAATTCTTTGTTCTCCTTTTTGAATGAAAGATAGGCATCATTTTCCTTGTTACCGAGGCCGAACATTTTCCTGCCGTGCATTTCAATTCCGCCTGAAAAATCAATATTTTCAAACACATTTTTTATTTCTATTTCAGTCAGATAGGATTTGAAAACAGGGTAAGTTGCATTTTCATAAGTTACATTGGCAAGTAACTTTTCTTCGAAGCTGCCTAATAACGCTTTGTTCCAATATTTTTTATGAAAAAATTTAACCGAATCGGCGGTATATTTTGAAAATCCAAGATAAATTTCATAATCCTCCAGGAAAGCATGAACTTCATCTTCATAAAATCCGGCTCTTGCCCAGGTTACTTTTCCCTTTTTGCCCACCCATTTTGAATCAAGAGGATAATAAATACCCTGGGTATTGTAAATAATGGAACTATCTTTATTGGAATAGCAGGTCAAATCAAGCTCTTCAAAAATTACTTTGGGAACACTGTCGAGAACAAAATCGAATTTATAGGAACTCGATCTCCACTCGGTTGCATTTGACCTGTACAACACATTTTCATTGATCAGTTCATTGCTGGTTTGCAAAAAGGATGTAAGCGGCTTTGTACTTCTTTTGTCTGAAACCACCCGTTCCACACTTCTTTGCCATGCATTGTAGCTCTCGGTGGAATGGTCAAATTCCATTAAACCATTAACACTTGAAAGATAATTGTAAAATTCCGGATAGGCTCTCATCCTGCGAGCGAGAAGCAGGTTGCAGGTTTCCCGCATATTTTCCCTGATTTCTTTTGAAAAAACTCCGGTATTCCAGAATTCAGTGAATTTTTTCATCATGTCCCTGCACTGATCTTTTTGTTCCTTCACAGTGACCTTGTCGAATAAATTATTCAGTTCACTGAAATACTGATCCTGTTCATTTGAAAATTCTTTGATATTCTGGGAATAGAGGCTTGAACCATACGAAATGATAAACAAACCCAAACAGATAACGAGAGGTATTCGCATTTTGAACCGGTTCTTCACTAACGTTTAATAAACCGGGCAGCAACCCAGTCGTTTTTTCCGATGTTTTGATCCATTGCTAATTCTGAGGCTTTTGCAGTTGATTCAATTTTTGCAAGATCGTCAGGATAAAATCCGCTTGTGAGTAGAATACCGCCCTGTGCAAGGTGCTTTGAATAAACTTTAATATCTTCAACCAGTACATTCCTGTTGATATTGGCAAGCACAAAGTCGAATTTTTCATTTTTAAGCAATCCTGAATCACCTAATTGAACGATGATATTCCTGCATTTATTTTTTCTAACGTTTTCGAGAGCATTCTGATAAGCCCAGTCATCAATATCGAAAGCAACAATAAACCTGGCACCCAGCATTTCAGATAAAATAGAAAGAATTCCTGTTCCGCAACCGGCATCGAGAACCGACTTACCGGTCATATTCTCTTCGAGCATCAGCTCTATCATCATAGAGGTTGTTTCGTGGTGCGCTGTTCCGAATGACATCTTAGGTTCGATCAAAATATTATACTTTGCATTTTTATTTTCACCGTGAAAGGGCGCCCGGATAAAGACCAAATCTTTTATGAGAACCGGTTCATAATTCTTCTCCCAAACTTCATTCCAATTATGGCTTTCAATTATCCTGTAGTTAAAAGTTATTTTGTATTCATCGTTCAGGAATAACGGCAGTTGATGAATCCGGCTGTGATCGAATAATTGCGATGGGATATATGCCGATAATCCTTTTTCAGTTTCCATGAAGCTTTCATATCCAATTTGCGATAGTAGTGCTATCAATATCTCCGTTCCCGTAGGTTGTGGACTTATCTCAAAATTTACTTCAATATAATCCATGGAAGGATTGACTAAAATGACTAAAATGTTAATTGACTAAAATTGAAGATTGTATAGGATTAAATGTACAATTGAAAGTAAATACTGTTATGCGGGTTGCCATTTAAACAAGCCAGGATTAAAATGATTGTACGATCCTTATAAATTCATCAGCATCCAAAGATGCGCCACCAATTAAGCCTCCGTCAACATCAGGATTAGCGAACAATTCATGAGCGTTTTTGGAATTGCAGCTCCCGCCATATAAAATGCTGATGTTTTCCGCCATTTGATTACCATATTTTTCCCGGACCAGGCTCCTGATATTATGATGCATTTCCTGCGCCTGTTGTGGTGTGGCATTGACTCCGGTTCCAATGGCCCAAACCGGTTCGTAAGCAATAATTACATGTTCAAAATCGCCTTCTTTCAGATGAAATAATGAATCATCTAATTGGTTTTTAACAATTTCGAAATGTTTACCGCTTTCCCTTTCAGGTAATGTTTCCCCACAGCAAAAGATCGGGGAAATATTTTGTTTCAGAACCTGGTCAACTTTTCCTGCAAGTTCTTCATGGGTTTCGTGAAAAGTTTTTCTTCTTTCGGAATGACCAATAATACAAAAGTCAACGCCCATCGAACTAAGCATGGATGCAGATATTTCACCTGTGTAGGCGCCTGATTCGAAACGGCTGACATTTTGTGCACCGATATAGATATGGCTATCCACAGACTGATCGGTCGCCAATTCCAGAAATACCGCCGGTGGGCAAACAATAACTGCCTTATCCGACAGGTTTTCACCTTTAAGTAAATCTATAATATTATTGATAAGATCATCGGCTTCCTCGAAGGTCTTATTCATTTTCCAGTTACCGGCTACAATTTTTGTTCTCATATTCTTAAGTTCAATGTTCAATGTTCAATGAGTGATGGTTTAAAGTTCAAGGTTCATCCCGCTTTTGGCGAAACAGGTTTCAAGTTTCATCTTTTTATCGGAATAGGTTCATCAAGTTTTTTATTATAATCCTCTTCGATTTCATCGAAAAGTGCAAGTTGATTTTCGGTTACATAATAGGCTTCAGGAACTTCCTTGTCAAAACCGTTTATATACCTCTTTATTGATTTTTTGATCAATTTGGAAGGAGTTGTTTTCCTGGCTTTACAATAATTCTGTAATGATTTTTTTTGCTTTGCGCTGAGTTTAATGATCAGTTTGGAATACCTGACTTTCTTTCTGCGCTTTTTACGTTTACCGACAGGCATAGACTTGAATTTCCGGTAAAAATAATGAAATCAGAAGATGACGATTCTTTCTGTTGTAAAAACTTTTTAACAATGCAGGTTTGACAGTTAGAAATAACCAACTCTCAGGTTATTGTATTTTCTGTGAATAATTAAACGAAATACTGATCAGGAGCAATGATACTTTAAGAATCAATTTTTCAAGGGCATTGTGTAAACTCTACTTTTTATCTTCACCTGTATAGAAATCGTTTTTATTAGTAAATACCCGTTCGAAAAGGCCAGCTTTGGCCCCGCTGTACTTTGCATCGGGCACAAGTGAAGAAATAATCACATATTTATTGACTGTATCGGCCGGAAAGGCTTTGATATCAACAGGTGCAAAATTATTCCCTTCTATCCTTACAGTGTGGGATGGCGTGCCGGATAACGGTGAAACATCATCAATAAAATTCGAACTTGTCACCCTTGCCAGTTTGTTCAGATATCTCAGCGTTAATGCCGAATCAACAGTTACTCCGTTCAACAGCCATTTATTGTCCACTTTGCTCAAAACAAAATTCTCATTATTGGGATAGGAAAATGAAATTTTATTCAGGTCATCTTTGTTCGAAGCAAATAAAGTCTTATTTCTGTATGCATTTACATTGGCCTGAATGCTCATTTTGATAAATCCATCCACCACATAAACCTCATTGTCACCGGCCGGCCTCACGTAGGTTGACATCTTTCCTTTATTTTGCTGATAAGGATTTTGTTGCTGTCCCTGGGGTTGGGAATAGCTGAACTTGCCAACATACAAATCGGCGATTTGTTTTTTCCCATCAAAAACCTTTATCCGGGTTGCAGTAGAATCGGAAACTTCAAACTCCGGCCATTTTGATTTATCAACGGCGGCAACCCGTTCAGATTTCATCCTCATCAGTTCTGATAGGATATTTTTTACCGATGAAGGATCGGGTATATATGATTTACCGTCTGATTCAAGTTTCCACTCGGAACCGGTTTTTGTAAAGGTGACCTCTTTTGCACTTTCACCCGGTTTGGGAGTAATGATCATTTTAGTCACCACTGTACTGTCAATTGAAACCATTTCACTTTTAAAGGTACGGTCCTCTTTTTCAGTCAGTTTGGTAATCAGGAAAATCAATCCCAAAACGACCAGCAAAATAATCAGTGTCTTTGTATTTAAAAATTTCGAAAGCATTTTATCTATTATTTAATTCAAATATAAATCCCAAATCCTAAATCATACATCAACCATTATACATACCCCTGTTCCATTCTTTTCACCCTGAGGCTTCTTTTCTGTTGCATCCTGAAGATTCCATAGATCAGGATAAGGATGATCGGAAGAAGGAAGTTCAGCCACTTAAGAAATGCCTTTTTCCCGTCTTCCACCTGATCAAGCGGCCGGGATGTTACACCTTTAGTTCTCAGGTCAATTAATCCGGTATCGTCGCTTAAAAAGTCAATACTGTTTACCATAAGGCTCACATTATCCGGCGATAACTGCTGAGCCTGCTGTCCTTCTCCATTTACCGGGAATTGGCCGTCGGAAAAGAGAACAATGCTTGATTCGGCGCTGCCGGAGAGTTTCCCTTTTAATAATGCGCCAACTACGAGTTTCGAAAGCGGGAAATCGGTATCATTCCATCGTTTATTCACATCAAAATACAACGGAGTTGATAATGTTCCAGACTTGTCTGATGTTCTTGCAATAGGTGTAAATACATTTGATGCGCCCCCGGTATATGTTATTGAGCTTGCAAAAGGTAATAAAACCTGTTCAAGTCCTTTGGTTATCGGATGATCCTCGAAACTGGTGATAATGGGCAGATACGGGAATCTAACATTGGTTGTAAAATTGAAAATGCCCTGCCTTTGTTGAACGCCTACGCTTCCGCAACTCGCATCAATAATGAAATTATTTTCAACGATGAGGCCTTTATCAGCAAGCCATTTTTCAAGGCCTGTTTCAAGTGGCTTTCCCTGAGCTGTTGAAAGATCACCCTCGACCCTGTCCATTGCAATAAATAAATTCCCGCCTTTGCCAAGGTAGTTATCAAGTTGATTTAGATCTGACTGTGGTATGGTATCTTTGGGTGAAACAATAACAAGTGTCTTATACTGGCTGTAATCAGCCGAAGCATCGCTGAGATTTACCGGATTTACCTGGTAAAGCACGGCAAGCGATTGCATCACCTGGTTCATGGCAGCGGCAGCTGGTTCACCGTGCCCCTGGAGCAAGCCGATCACCGGTTTGTTGGCTACAGACAGTTTTTTTATGCTTGTCGAAAGGGAATATTCCATCGCAGCACCTGGTTGCATGAACGGGATGGCTTCCGATTTTTCACCTAATTGCACCAGCGCTCCCATAAACACCTTCTTCTGAGTGGATTCATCCTTTTCTCTTGTACTTACAAGTACAGGTTGAATTCCAGCCTGAAATGCCTTTTGTTCAGACTCTTGATCCTTATTAGGATCTACAAATTCGTACAATACTTTACCTTTCGAGATATTTGCATATTCCACTAAAAGGTCCTTGAAATCCGATCTTGTTACAGCGAGGTCCGGTGGTAATTCCTCCGTAAAGTAAGCAGTAACTGTTACAGGTTCCTCAAGCTGCCTTAATATATCTTTCGAGGCTTTGCTCAAAGTGTATCTTTCATCTTCGGTAAAATCAAGCCGGAAGAAAAATTTTCCGGACAGGACGTTTATCACTGCCAGTACCGCCAGGATCAACAGAATCTGGGTGGTTATTGATTTTCTTTTTTTCATCTTGAAATAATTATCTTTTCAGTTTTAATTCGATTAAAGTCTTTTTTTCGCAAGATTAGCCTCTGTCAGGATCAATCCTAAAAATATCAGGGATAAAAAGAACAACAGGTCTTTTGTATCAACCACGCCTCTTGAAATTGAATCAAAATGTGTGGAAACACTAAGGAAACTCAGTACTTCACCAATGAATCCGCCAAAATTGCTTGAAAGAAGTGAAAAAATGATCTGGAAGAAGATTCCAATAAATAAGGCGAGCAGGTAGCTAACGATCTGGTTATTTGAAACGCTGCTTGTGAAAATACCAATGCTGATATAGGCGGCGCTCATCAGTATCAATCCAAGGTAACCCGACCACACAGCGCCATGATCAATCGGGCCGATGTTGGCTACTGTAATGTAATACGGTAATGTTAATGCAAGTGCGATCAGTATCAGAACCAGGGTTGACAGGAACTTACCAAGTACAACCTGCCAGTCGCTTACAGGCTTGGTGAGTAAAAGTTCGAGTGTTCCCGACCTGTTTTCTTCGGCAAATTGACGCATGGTAAGTGCGGGAATGAAAAAAAACAGTGTCCAGTAGGCAATGCTGAAGAATGATTGCAGGCTTGCCTGTTTTACAAAAAAGACATCAGCGCCGAAAAGCCATGTAAAAAAACCGCTGAAACCTAAAAATGCAATCAGCATGATATAAGCCATCAGCGAATCGAAAAATGATTGTAGCTCGCGCATTGTAATCGTCCAAATTGCTCTCATATTTTGAAATTTTGATTTATTTTTCGGGTTATACTTTCATTTAATAATTGAAATTACCAGATTAATTCATGGTCAGTTCGCGGAAGATGTCTTCGAGTTTGGTTTCGATTGGGGTCATTTCAGTTAAAATCCAGCCCTTGCCAACACAAAGGTTAAAAACTTCCCTGCGTGATGAAAGTCCGGGTTTGGTTTGGATTTCAAAGGCGGTATCGTCTTTCTTCATAAAATCAACCATTCCTATGGTATTAAGCCCTTGCAGTGCTTTGAAGATTTCATTTTTATCACCATCTTCAATTTTGACCCTTAGAATCTCATGGCCTTCCGATTGTTTACGGAGATCCCTCGAAGTACCATCGGCCACAATTTTCCCTTTGTTGATGATCAATATCCGGTCGCAGGTGGCTTCCACTTCGGCAAGGATATGTGAACTCAGGATCACTGTTTTTTCCCGCCCGATTTTTTTGATGAGTTCACGGATTTCAACGATCTGATTAGGATCAAGTCCCGATGTAGGTTCATCCAGGATCAAAACCTGGGGATCGTGTATAAGTGCCTGAGCCAGCCCAACCCTTTGTCTGTATCCTTTGGAGAGTTCTCCAATTTTTTTATGTTTTTCTCCTTCAAGTCCGCAGGTGTTTATCATGTGAAGGATTTTTTCTCTGATCCTGCCTTTTTCTATTCCCTGCAATTCTGCAACAAATTTCAGGTAATCAATCACAGGCATTTCATTGTAAAGCGGGTTGTTTTCGGGAAGGTACCCGATATTCTTTTTTATTTCATCAGGACTTTCATGAATTGAAAAATTCCCGACATGAATATCCCCTTCATTTGGAGTGAGGTATGTGGCAATGGCTTTCATAGTAGTGGTTTTGCCTGCACCATTGGGTCCCAGAAATCCCAGAATTTCACCTGTTTTTACCCTGAATGAAATGTTATCAACGGCTCTTTGTGCGCCGTATTTTTTGGTCAGATTTTCTACAACTATATCCATAGTTTTATTTTTTTGCAAAAGAAATAATCATACTCATACTATACAAACCGGTTTGCCCCTTTTAACATAATTTAACACCTGAAATACTTTGTAATAAAGCATTTAAAAAGAATCTGAAGAAATATTTCATCTAAAACCTGTTCCTTTCCATTTCTCTTTTTGTATCCTTGGTTTTTAAGGTTTCCCTCTTGTCAAAAAGCTTCTTCCCTTTTGCTATTCCGATTTCAAGTTTTGCAAGTCCTTCTTCATTTATAAATAGCAAAACCGGGATAATGGTAAATCCTTTTTCTTTAACCTTAACGGCTAATTTTTTGAGTTCTCTGTGAGTTAAAAGCAGTTTCCGGTCACGCTTGGGTTCATGGTTGTTATAGGTTCCGAATTTATACTCAGTGATATGCATGTTTATCACAAACAATTCACCTCCGGCAAACGAGCAATATGATTCCTCAAGGCTAACCTTACCTTCTCTCACTGATTTGATTTCAGTTCCGGTAAGTACAATACCAGCGAGGTATTTTTCAAGTATAAAATACTCGAAGTATGCCTTGCGGTTTTTTATTTTAATCCTGTCAGTCATTCTTCATTTCAACCAATTCAATCTACGAATTACACGAATTTACTGATTAAACCACTTCAACCGATTCAACCGATTCAACCACTTGTCGCCTGCGAAGGCAAAAGTAACAAAGTTTCAGCACCCCAATAATCCAAGTTAAAAAGAGAAAAGTATAAATATTGTTTTTTATTAATCCGAGCAAACCTTCCCATTGGAATTTTGTTAATTAAAGATCATCAAAAGTATAATTTTCCGGATATTATGAAAATTGATGAAATAAGGCGGGACTATCAGAAAAATACACTGAATGAAATTTCCATTGAAACGGATCCTATACTTCAATTTGAAAATTGGTTCGATTATGCTACAAATACCCGGATTCTTGAGGTTAATGCCATGACTCTTGCTACGGCTACCTGCAATGGACGTCCCTCAGCCCGAATTGTACTGCTTAAGGATTTTGATGCGAGGGGCTTTGTTTTTTATACAAGTTATGAAGGACGTAAAGCCATTGAGCTTGAACAAAATCCTTATGCCGCCCTGGTTATTTACTGGAAAGAGCTCGAAAGGCAGGTAAGGGTTGAAGGCAGCGTGGAGAAAGTATCAAAAATCGAATCAGATAAATATTTTGAATCCAGGCCAATTGAAAGTAAAATGAGCGCCATAGTATCAAAGCAAAGCAGTGCCATTCAAAGCCGCAGGCATCTTGAAGATTTATGGATTGGATTTTTAAAAACAAATTTCAACAATAATATAAGGCGTCCGGAGACCTGGGGTGGCTACAGGGTGGTACCTTCGGTGATTGAATTCTGGCAGGGCAGGGCGAGTCGTTTACACGATCGAATCGTCTATTCAAGAGAGGGTGATCAGTGGAAAACAGAAAGGCTTCAGCCTTGATAAAGAAATGGCCTATCGTTGATTAATTACCGCCAACTGGCTGATCGTTTTTTTTCTCCTGTCTTATCCTCCAATACAGGATAATTACAGTAGTCAGGTAATAAATGGTGATTGCAAGCCATAGCAATGCTAAATAGTTGCTTCCTTTAAGCTGATAAAAAAGAAAAACAATAAAGGAGACAGCCGTATAAAGTACATTCACCGACATAAAAAATATGTTCTTCTTATTAAATGTAAAAAGCATTGAACAGATATTGGTAAGACCAGCGAGTATAACAATAAAGCCAATAATAAAGCGCGACCTTGATAGAAAAAATATACCTGTTACACCAAATAACAGGATATTGGCTACAATGGATATTTTTGTCAATGTAGTGATTTGATTTTTAGATTTTTCATTCATATAATATATATTGGTTGATTATCTATTACCTGACAACGAAATTCCAACAAACAAAAATAATATAATTTCTGTACCTTCTTATATTTTCATTAAAAACAAAAACTGTCATAAAAGATCAACTTATAAAGATATTCCGGCTTGTTCATGCCGGGATATCCTTCCTGTTGAAGAATATCGAATAAATAATAAGCGGGTACAGAACACTCCAGATTGCAATTGCTGGGATTATTAACCTGTTGCCTGCCCAAAAAGAAATACCTGAGGAATATAGTATATAAAAGGTAAGTAACCCGCTTATTAAAATAAAATTCCAAAGCGGTTCAGATTTCCTATAATTACTTAACACATAATAAATCCAAAACAGGGTCATTATCAGATGGATATAAAAAATGAAATTGTTGTTTACATTTTCAGTCCACTTTGCTAGCGAATAGTTTTTTTTACGGTCAATGTAAGGATTTCCTGAACTCAAATTTTGATGAATATTATCACAGTAAACTGAAAAAGTGGTTATTGGATGAGAGATCAGGTAAGTAAAAATCCTCATCTTTCCATCATGAGAAACCGCATGATTTAAAGAATCCTGATCGGTTTCGGACAGATCATCGAAATTCCTGGTTTTATCCTGACTCTTATCTGAATCAACACTGAATTTTACCTTTTTATAAAGATAATGACGAATGGTATTATCAGCAATTTCAGAAGAAGAATAGCTGCCGTTCATAATTTTATTAATTGATTTCTGAACGATGACGGGTGAAGCTGATATCAGAAGCAATAGTATTAAAATGGGACGTAATAAAATTGACTTGAATTGAAAAATCAGGATTAAGATAATTCCAATATACCAGATGAATTGAAATAATGGTTTTACAGTAGCCAGTACGGAAAGAATGAATATCAAACCCAATAGATTAAAGAGTTTATCTTTTTCCGAACCTGTCACCAGATTTATGAATAGCGTAAGAAAGAAAAATGTCGTTACCTCAGTCAGTGCGTGAGCAGTGTAAACGATAAGTGAGATATTTGATACTACGATAACAAAAGAAAGTCCGGCAAGAATTTTTTTTCCGGTCAATCGCATCGTTGTTTGAAAAACCAAAATGGAACCCGCCAGCCAAAATCCAAACTGTAAAATCCAGATTCCATAGAATCCCAGGAACATTTCAGAAATAAAAATCAATAAAGGATAAAAAAATGTCCGGTAGGGGATGAAGGTATCACCTCCCGAAATCCAATTTGCATAAGCCTTATATTCCTGTGCATCGCCGCTAAAAAACAAGGAATCCCTGATAAATTCGGCGGATCCCAGTTGCTGAATAATAATGAAATAGAAAATTCCGGCACCGAAACTTAATATTACTATGATTGTGCTTCGCCTTAAAAAATTATAAATTGAAAATTGCATGAATATATCGTAAAATTAGTCAGATGAACTAAAGCTGGATCACATCTTCCCCGCTTACCTTTGAAACATGGCATTGGTCAGCCCGGATGATATAGTCCTCATATATTACAATAGAATCATTGATTTCTCCGATGAATTTGAAGGTTTCCTGGGTGTTGGCTATTTCCTGTACAATATTGTCATCGAGAACCGGATACCATTGACTATCCGGATAGCCGCCATACCCGGTAAACCTGATCGTATCAGAATTTGAAATTCGCACCGTGTAATAATCAGAGAGTGAATCGCCAATAACCGTTACGCCTATAGTTCTGAATTCCTCTGTACAGTTTACTTCATGGTTCCTGCATGATATAAATAAACCCGCGAGGATAATTACAACAACAAGTAAATTTCTGTTCATTTTGATTTTTCCGGTTATTTCCGTCTAAAGCCTTTGCCTCCCAGCAGTCCCCAACCGCCGCTTCCGATAAGGAAACCAAAGGCATACCAGGCTCCGTTATTATTTTGTGCAAACATGGTAACATCATTATAGATCAGCATCCCAATAAGCTGTATTGGCGCGATGATGCCATGCCATAATCCGCCCCAGAAACCATAAGTATGGCCCGTTAAACAATCGTTAACGATTTCTTTATCAGCGCAGGAAGAGAGAAGCATGATCATAATGACCGTAATACATGCTGTAATTAAATTAGTCTGATTTTCTGTTTTCATTTTTTTGTGATCAAAATGTTATTTCACCAAAAATACTATTTTTTAGATCTTAGAATAATCATTCGTTCCGTGCATGGATTCAGTTATGAAATTAAACATAAATTCATCTTTTAATATCCACGTAATAAGGAATATTTTTTTTTCAATGCCTGTAATTTCACATTCGATCAATTCCCCGTTTTCAAGATTCTTCTCTATTTGTTTGGTTTCCTTTTTACTTATTCTATAGGTATCATGTGTAACATGGATTTTTCCCTCATATTTGTTCTCAACCAGGTAATGATTCTTAAGCCTGCCGAACTTGTCTTCTTGTTTTACCACGGTTATTTGAGCCGTTTTCCCGACGAGTTTTAGTTTATGTACTATTTCTTCATCAGCAATATTTTGAATGGTATTTCTTATTTCGTCTGTTCTGTTTTTCGCTGTAGCTGAATTATAAATTCTCGAAAAAATTGTATTGATCTCTTCCTGGTTCTCCCATTTCAGAATCATGTGTTTTTTCAATTTATTGATACTTATTACTTTGCCATGGATAATATCGCCGTTTGCCAGATTTTTTAATGCCCTTGAAATTTGTTTTTTATTATCAGGATAAATTACGCTTGTCACAGGTATCACAGCATCAAACTTATTTTCAGCTATCAGGCATGTTTTCTTTTCAACGGATTTCAATACTTTAACTTCAACCGTTTCAGCGAAATAAATGTCAGCCTCACCTGAATACCATTGGTCAATAAATTCTTTCTTTCCTAAAACCAACTGGTTCCTGTCATTTAGCCCACCATAATAAGCTTCAATTAATTGTCCGGCTGCAGTAGTTTCAAACGATTCAATATTTTCAAAGGATGAAGCATGCATTAAACCGACTATTGAACCGCATTTCCATTTGAAATAATAACCGAGTTCCACGAAAACACCAAAAGCAGTTTTGTTTATAACTATTCCGGTATAGGTTCCGCTGATTATCAAATCCGGTTTTCTGAATTGCGGAAATTCGCCGTTTAAAATAATCTTCAGAGGATTTTTTTTAAATTCATAAATTCTTCCGAATAAAACTTTACCGTTTAAATAGGGAAAAATAAATTTCCATGCTTCTTTATTCACATATTTCCATGGCATGTGGTTGAACGAAATATATCCGAACAAACCGCCAACCTTAATTTTAAATCCATTTTCACAGATACCTGTTAACTTAAATGGCAGGATATTGTCTTCTGATTTCTGTTTTTCAATATTATCGGCGAGTTTTGATATATACCTTTTATGATCCCTGAAGTGGAGTATCTTATTCAGTTTCAGTATCAGGTTATTCCATACAGTCATGTGGGCTGGTGCTTATTTATTCGTCGCACTGGTACATTTTACTTTTTTCCCGTAACAAAGTATTCAAAATTAAAAAATTCCGGCAAGCCATAAATTATATTTTGAAATTATTTTCGCAGGCAGTTCTTAAAAATTTCAATCGTTTTATTGTTTAGGCATTTTATTCTTCCCGATATACTCCTTCACAAGTGAATCAAATCCTGCAGAAATCCCTGTCACTATTTCGTGGCCAACCTTGTAAACTACTCCTTCAATCTCCCTTACCGGCAATACTTTCCTGGAAGTACCTGTCAGAAATGCTGCCTCAAACCTCCTGATTTCACTCACAGCAATCTTTTGCGCTGTCACACGGAGGTTATATTTCCGGCAAACCTCCATCACCTTCATTCTTGTAATGCCCGGCAAAACAAGGTGATCCGGTGTTGTAAACAATACATTATCCCTGATAAAAAATACATTCGAACGGCTTCCTTCGGTAATCTCTCCGTTACGATTTACAAGCAGGGCTTCATAAGCAAGATGTTTATGCAAAGCTTGTGAAACCGAATCCCTGAAATCCGGATTCCAGTATTTTACATTGGGATTGGTCCTTTCCATGCTGAGGAGGATAGTTTTTACACCGATGAGATATTCCTCATGCTCCGGTTTGTACGGCTTCATGAGGTAAGCAATGGTTGTGGCGGGCGAAAACATCAGTTTTACTGGGCAGTCAGCATAGCTGTTCAGGCTGATCAGCTTCGATAGCATACTTCGGATACCGTCCGGGTTGATTCTTACTGATACATTCGACATAGAAATGGTTTTTTCGAGTCGGGCAAGATAATCTTCAATGAAAAGGATTACACCCTTCTCCACACGCATGACTTCATAGATCATATCATAAGAATGAAGTACTTCCTCATCAAATTCCGAAACGGGTTTTTGTTCCCCGTTAAGCAAGTAGTAATCTCCTGTACAATCGTGCATTTTACTTCTTTTTATGTAATAAATCCCTAAGCGCTATATTGATATTTGTAAACCTGAACTCAAACCCTGTTTCAGTCAGCCGCCTGGGTACGACCCGCTGGCTCGTAAGCAGTAATTCATCGGCTCTTTCCGGTAGCGCCGCTCTGAGGATAATGGAAGGGATATGGAACCAGCACGGCCTGTTAATCGCCTTTGCAGCAAATTCGGCGAACTCTTTGTTTCTGACAGGTTCCGGTGCCGCAAGATTATAAACGCCATCTGCATTTTCATTTTTAAGTAAAAACATGATCGCAGAAACTGCATCGTCCACGTGTATCCATGGAAACCATTGCCTTCCGTTTCCCGGATGTCCGCCAAAAAACAACCGAAATGGCAGCATGAGCTTTGGTAAAATCCCTCCGTGAAGTCCCAAAACGGGTGCTGTCCTCAAATAGATGATCCTTAACCCTTTATTTTTGGCCGGATTTAAAGCTTGCTCCCAGGAATTAACCACCTCAGCCAAAAATCCTTTTCCTTTTTCTGAATATTCATCTGTCTGAGCATCACCCTGCGAACCATAATAACCGACAGCACTTGCCTGTATAATAAATTTCGGTTTTAAAGCCGCTCTGGAGATTACCTCCGAAATGGCTTCTGCAACCAGAACCCGGCTTAAGAGTATTTTATTTTTTTGCCTGCTGGTCCATCGCTTCGAACCAATATTTTCGCCAGCAAGATTAATAATACCGTAATCACTTTTAAAAAATTCAGCCGGGAAAACCGGTGAAGCTGCATCCCATTTTATAAATTGAATCCTATGATCCGTTATCTCAGGATCCGCTTGTCGTATAAATAATTTTATATCATACCCCTCTTTAAGGAGCAATGGTAGTAAATGTTTACCTAGGAATCCCGTTCCGCCAAAAAAGAGAATTTTCATAAAGGCCAATCAGATTGTTGCTGCTAAATTAATCCACGTCCAAAAGTAAATATATAAAAAAAGCAAGCCGAAGTGACTTGCTTAAAATTTGGATATATCTTTTATTACTGATTCAGCATAACAGGCATTACGAGCATCAGGACATCTTCATCTTTATTGTCATCCACAGGAACCAAAATACCGGCACGGTTCGGGGCCGACATTTCAATTTTAATCATATCCGACTCAAGATTATTCAGCATATCGAGTAAAAATTTCGAATTAAAACCGATTTCCATATCTTCACCATCGTAGCTGCATGTAAGCCTTTCCTTGGCTTCATTTGCATAATCAATGTCTTCGGCTGATAATGTAAGTTCCTGCCCGCTGATCTTCAGCCTTACCTGATTTGTTGACTGATTGGCATAAAGTGCAACACGCTTTATTGAATTTATGAATGGTGTTCGCTCAATCGTAAGCTTGTTGGGATTCTGTTTGGGAATGACTGCTTCATAATTCGGGTATTTCCCGTCAATCAGCCGGCAGACAAGGTTCACATTATCGAAGGTAAATGAGGCATTGGTGGCATTGTATTCAATTTTAACCTCAATTTCTTCGGGCATAATATTTTTTAACTGGTTCAGCGGTTTCTTCGGCAAAATGAATGAAACTGAAGTCTCTGACGACCCGTCGGTTCTTTTATACCTAACCAGCTTGTGGGCATCTGTCGCCACAAATGTAAGGTCATCAGGTGACATTTCACAGAAAACACCCGACATCACCGGCCTCAGTTCATCATTACCCGTTGCGAACAAGGTTTTGTTGAACGCCTTTTTTAAAATATCCGATTTAATGTTAATGATGGTTGCTTCTTCAATTACAGGCGTCAGGGGAAATTCATCACTTTTATGGCCTGAAAGCCTGAACTTGCCTTCTCCGGCGGATATCTCGATACCGAGGGTTTCATCGTCTATGTTGATTGTTATCGGTACATTTGCAAAGGTTTTCAGCGTATCCAGCAGCAATTTTGCTGGAATGGTAACTACGCCGGGTGATTCAGCCATGTCGAGCGCAACGTTCACCGACATTGTCGTTTCCAGGTCGGAAGCTGTTATCAACAAGGATTTCTCTTTCAGTTCGAATAAAAAATCATCCAGGATAGGGAGGGTGTTGCTGGGATTAATGACACCGCTGATCAACTGCAGATTTTTCAATAATACCGTACTCGATACAATAAACTTCATAACTCAGTTTTTTCTTAATTTTTACAGATTAATTTTCCATGTAAAATTATTAATAATTCTAATTGGTCAACCAGAATTAAAAATTGTTTTCTGAACATTTTGCAAACATACAAATTTGACTTTATGGTTTGAAGGGAATCCGGTAAAATTATGGAATATTGAATAAGAGAGTTCGAAGTCCGGACTTTGGAGTTCCGCGCTCTGAGTTCTTTGCCGACTTATAGCATGGAGCATGGAGCAGGGAGCATGGGGCATGGAGCCGGGTGTGAGTTATGGGTGTGATTGAACATTTGCCAACTGCCGCTGCTACTGCCGACTTTTAGCATGGAGCATGGAGCATGGGGCATGGAGAGTGGAGCCGGGTGTGAGTTATGGGTGTGATTGTACATTTGTCAACTGCCGCTTCTACTGCCGACTTTTAGCATGGAGCATGGGGCATGGAGCAGGGAGCATGGAGCCGGGTTTGAGTTATGGGTGTGATTGTACATTTGCCAACTGCCGCTGCTACTGCCGACTTTTAGCATGGAGCATGGGGCATGGAGAGTGGAGCCGGGTTTGAGTTATGGGTGTGATTGTACATTTGCCAACTGCCGCTGCTACTGCCGACTTTTAGCATGGAGCATGGAGCATGAAGCATGGAGAGTGGAGCCGGGTGTGAGTTATGGGTGTGATTGTACATTTGCCAACTGCCGCTGCTACTGCCGACTTTTAGCATGGAGCCGGGTGTGAGTTATAGGTGTGATTGAACATTTGCCAACTGCTCTCGCCATTGGCGAGACCGACTGCTCATTGCCTCCTGCCAACCACCCACTGCTTTTTTCTAAGAAAATCAATCCGGAAAATTCTCACCAGGCATAAAGACTGTCTTTTCAATTTTGTTTTGAACCGGATTTAATGATGCAAGGTAACGGAACAAGGCCTTCAAATCCGAGTCATTCATTCGCGCAAAAGCTTCCCAGGGCATGGGCGATCCCGGTAATAATCGTCCGGCGCGGAACCTGTCAACAAAGAAAGGTTCATCCCATCCGGCCATAGCTCCGGTCTCTTTGTCGGGAGTGATGTTAGGAGAAATAAAGGAATATCCCTTTGAAAATACATCGTGTTCAAATTTCATTCCTCCGGCAAAGACGGGGCCGATAAATTCACCGGTTTTCATGTCGCGTTCAGTATGACATCCTACGCAATTGGCGATGCTGTTTGCAAGGTATGCACCATAATCGGCAGTAGTATCAATGGTAACCGATACGGGCGGTGTCTTTTTCGGACCTTCGGGTTTGATGAGTCCGAAAGCTACGATTGCCTTTCCCAAAAACCTGTATTCCGAAGGTTTTACTTCATGTTTGACCGGCTGCTGCGATCTTAAAAATGAAATGATTGCAGTAATGTCTTCGTCGCTCATTTCCTGGAAAGGCATATAGGGAACCATTAGCTTGTTCAGGTGACTGACCGAATACCGGAGCGCCCTCGCTATTTCGCCATCAGTTTGATTTCCTATACCCGTTTCAGGATCGGGTGTGAGGTTGGGTGTCCTGAAAATACCGGGCGGAATATCGAATTCCATGCCTCCAGTCATCGGCACATCTTTTCCAGCTGCAACGTCTTCTAATTTTTCATAGGGCGAATGACAAATAACGCAATGTGCCGCGCCATAGGCGAGGTATTTACCACGGGCAATCACGGTGGAATCGGTGCTGGCCGTTATGTTCGGGTACTCAGCTTCATACTGCTTGTCCCACGAAACCAATACAAAGACCACAAAACCTCCGACTACTACCACCAATATTGCAACGATAATTAAAAGTACTTTTTTCATGACCATAAGTTTTTGATTTGATAACTAATATAACCGGGAAAGAAGGAAATTGTTGAATCGGGAAAGTGTTGTCAAATTATTTCTCCTGGTGATTGTGTGGAAAATTATTAAAGAGGGGGAACTTGCTGATTCCGATTCCTGATGCGACTAATCGTCCTTTAGTTTTGTCTTATTTTTTTAATTTTATGGTTTTAAATAGCAGGCCTATGAAAAGCGCGATGTTATACATTCTGATGATTGTGTCGCTGCAAGTCAGCCAGGCACAAATTGTTCCGTCAAGCTGCACGCCCACTGACGTTCTGATTGATTATTACACCTGGGATATACGAAACCTCACTCTGCGAAGGATGTTCCAACTGAACTCTCCCGATACGGCCCTGGTCAGGATTCCACAGGCATGGCAGGATACCATCATGGAAGGCATGGCCGCCATCAGCAATGTAACAGCCATTCCTGAGCGCGACAGCGTCTTCAATCTTTATTGTGTTCACGACCTTGTATCCTCACCGCATGCAATAACCAAAGAGTTAATGGTATCCGTTGATACCAGCTACGCATGGACACAGGCATGGCAGAATATCGAGGCTCTCACGGGTGATCCGATGATAGATACAATAATTACCCGCTATGCACTGGAGGTTTCAGAATTTTATAACTGGTCGTTTGCCAGCGTGGCTTTACTTGCCACCGATTCTCTCTGGAATATATACGCCCTCATAGACAGCCTGCAGGCTGTTCCGGGAGTGAATTATGCCGAACCGAATTATATGATTGGCACCGCAGGATTAATTCTTTATCAAAAGACCGGATCTGACCGCTACTTTGATTTCTGGTTCCAGTGGAACGACTGCTTCGATGGGTGCGACAATGCCCATGCATGGAAATTCAAGGTGTATGAGGACTGCTCTGTGGAATACCTCGGATTCGAGGATTGGTGGGTCTTCGATTATCTACCCCTTCCTGCGCCTGAAAATTGCGACCTGTTTTCAGCCACCGGAGAAAACCAGGCCGACGATGATTTTAAGATATTCCCGAATCCTGCAAGTGACAGGATAACGCTAATTGCTGATAACAGGAAAAGAAGCGGATACTCTATCACCGATCTTACTGGCAGGATCATCAGAACAGGAAGTTTTACTGAGCAGGTCGTACTGGAAATTGCAGATCTGCCTGCAGGATACTATCTGCTGCTGGTGAATCAGGGCGACACCCATTTTTATCAAAAGGTAGTGAAAAGGTGACCGGCGGTTAGCTTACGACACTTAAGCCCATAGAGGGGACAATGAATTAGGTTAGAACGCTTTAAGTTCTGAGTTTTGGATTTGCGAGAGGAATTGAATATTCTATCAATATCAACCAATATCAATGAATATCAATCAATTTCTTTACATATCTATTCCTGATTTTGGGATATGAGAATTAATACCGAAGTGATTTACGTAATATGCCATACCTGATTGACCTGCCTTGATGGACTTTAACATAAATCAACCCGGCATTTACCATAATAAAAAATTCCGTTACGTTCGCTGAAGCGGATTATACAGAATTTCACTGTGGTATAACTTCAAAGTTAAGCCTGTGGGGCAAAAAGGCCACAAAGGATTCATCCGTCAGAATGAAAGTCTCTGTCCGGAGCATAATATTACTCCACCCACCTGTTATACTCATTCTTGGCAGGTTTGCGACAGTAAAGCTGCTTAGAATGAGTTATACCGGGAAGAACAGCAGCGTAAAATTCGAACCGTATTTGCGGTATTCCGATTCGGTATAAATGATTGGAATACAAATTCAGACAGTAGCCTAAATCAAACCAGGGAGGAGAAAGGACAGATAAAAACATTTGCAGCGATCATTTTGCAAAGGGAAAATTTTCTGGTTTATTTGCAGCTTCTTAAGTTTTGTATTTTTACGGGCGGATCATTAAAAATAATTTTAAAAATTAACAACTTTCGGTAATCAATTTAAAGAAATAAAATGAAAAAACTGATCATCCTCTTAACCGCATTAACAGGCCTTATTGATTCGATATATGCCCAGAACCCGCAATGGCGGATTTACAACTATTCAAATTCCGGCTTGCCTTATGGCAGTATCGAATCTGTTGTAATAGACGTATCAGGTTCAAAGTGGATTGGAACTGCATTAAACGGATTAGCAAGATTTGACGGAATAAACTGGACGACTTACGACCCTTATAATTCGGGACTGCCCGATGTCGGAGTACCTGCGATAACGATTGAAGGAAGCTGGGTATTATGGATTGCCAATTGTAATATGTATGCTACGGGAAGTGGAATCACACGATTCGACGGAACCGACTGGATTGAATATAACACTTCCAATTCGAATCTGCCGAGTGATTTTGTATCTTCCATAGTCATAGATGCAAGTGGAGTCAAATGGATCGGAACATTCACAGGCGGACTGGCAAAATTTGACGATATAAGCTGGACAACATACAACACCTCCAATTCGGGTCTGCCTAATGACTGGATATTTTCAGTAGCTATTGACCCAGGCGGTACTAAGTGGATCGGAACCAATGGCGGTGGATTAGCCGAATTCGATGGGACAAACTGGACAACCTACGGCACTTCAAATTCCGACATACCGTCAAACAACATAACGACTGTAGCCATAGAAGACAGTACCTGGAAATGGATAGGAACGATTAATGGAGGATTGGCAAAATTTGACGGAACAAACTGGATAACTTACAACGAAACTAATTCGGGATTGCCTGATAACTGGGTGACTTCAATAGCTGTTGATCCGGGTGGAAATAAATGGATCGGAACCAATAGCGGCGGATTGGCAAAGTTCGACGGAACAAACTGGACAACATACAACACTGCGAATTCGGACATGCCCTCTGATGTGGTATATTCAATAGCCATTGATGCAAACGAGTCAAAGTGGATCGGGACCTATGATGGCGGAGTAGCTGTTTTTAACGAAAACGGTGTTCCTGCTTCAATGACGGAAAACAGAACGACAGATAACTTTTTAAAGGTTTTCCCAAACCCGGCAAATAATCATATTTCCATTGAATCCAATAGCCTGAATAAAAATTGTGTTCTTTCCATATTTAATATTAGTGGAGAAAAGGCATTGGAACGGCTGTTACGGGAAAATGAATCACAAATAGACATTAGTACCCTGCCAGCCGGAGTTTATTTCGTACGGTTTCAAAGTGAAAGTAATGTTGCAGTTGGGAAGATTGTTAAGAAATAACGGAATTGTTGAATTGTTGAATGGCTGATTGGCAGAGTACATTGATTGAACTGATGATTATGATTAAAGGGGAATAAGGGAAGCCAAGGATTATCGGTAATCATTCTTTGTGTTTTCTGTCGCTCCTTTGTGGAATTCTGTGTGATAGCTAATAAAAATATTAATGATTTATCAACATCAAAGCTCTGATAGGAGGGGAATAAAAATTCTGCAAGCCGGGTGAAAGATCGGAATTTGCAAAATAACAAGCCGGAGCCGGAGCCGGAGTAGTTAGGAACGACACAGGCAATATCTGAGCCGGACAGGAAATTTGCCGGTCAGGGCATATATATCCCTGGAAGGTCATTAGTTGTTGAAAATATTTTCCCGTCGGGGAATAAACAGGATGAGAAATAACCAGCCGGATTAGAACGGAATTTTAATTTGGCTTTGGCTAAATTTTCAACGCTTGCGCACTCCCGGATTCTATATCAATGCCCTTCAGAAGCTGAATGAGGAGATTGTTTAACCACAGAGAGCACAGAGATTTTTGCACAGAGGGCGCAAAGAAAATGGTTAATTAAATGACATGCCGAAGGCTGGAGGGATAGAGGTGGGAGAAGGAGAGGATGGGGCGGAACGGGATTTCAGGTTTCAGGTTACGGATTGTAGTTTCTGTTCTCGGTTTTGAGTTTTGGGGTCGTGTTTGCCGATTGCTGATGGCTGATTGCCGACTGACATTTCTGCGAAAATCTGCGGAATCTGCGGGAGATTCTCCTATGATTCCGGGTTCAGGATTCTTTTCCGGGTTTCCTAGATAGATCCGCAAACCGGCGGTCTGAGAACCGGGCAGAGTTCATCATAGAAGGGCAAACTACTCCTGCGCTAAAGCCTCGGAAGACACGGGTCATGCCTTCGCCTTATTCTTTCCTAAATAAACCGAGATGCCGAACCGCATACCGAGGGTTCCGGTTATGGTGCGGTAGTTATTGGGATTGTTTTCCTTCTGTTTTTCGCGGTAAGAGCTGTAGCCTGCAAGGAGGTCGAGGGTTACCCTGTCGCTGACGATGAATGCGGCGCCGGCGCCCGCGGAAATAATGAAAATGTTTGTTTTAATAACGGTTATATCCTCATCCATGTCAAATTGATATTTCATTACTCCGAGTGCAGTACTCGCTTCGACGAAGGGCCTGACTTTTTTGACGGGGAAGTAATACCTGGCAAAGGGTCCGGCAGCAAAGCTGAATTGATTGTTGATATATTCCGTATTTTCATACACAGAAGCCAGCAAGTCTATACCGGTTACGAGGTTATTGATCACAAAAATCCCTGCCCTCGGAGCTAAGTTATATCTGAAATAATGACTCTTTTCATAATCAGGCCCGTTTGGCGAATCGATTTTGCGCGTGGTTGTAGAAAATCCGATACTCATCAGGTCGCCCTGGCCTGACTGCGTAAATCCATACCGCGATGAAACACCGAGGAGGAGCCTGCCTTTGGTTGTCTGTGAATGGATCATGGCCGGGAAAAAAAAGCATCCGGTGAGGAGAAACATGATTGTTTTTTTCATAAAAATGGATTTAAGTGAGCGAGTAAAGATAGGGAAAAAGTTTGGAGTTTGTAGTCCGGCTCTTTTGAATTAAATTCACATCGTATGATTTTCAGATACTGATAATTATTACATTTGTGAGCAATTCCTGACAATGGAAAAATGATTCGGAACAATTAAAAGAACTCCTTATGAAAAAGATTCTTTTCCCTGCTATTTTTTTTATTTTGATTAGCCGGCTCATAGTTGCACAACCTGGTATTCTTGATGGCGACTTCGACGCCGACGGAAAGGTAACAACAGACTTAGGAACCAATGAGGATATCGGCTGTAGCGCTGCTATTCAGCCCGACGGAAAGATCATCGTAGCCGGATATACTTCCGCTTCCACCTTTGATGCGGCTCTTGTTCGTTATAATCCTGACGGTTCCATCGATCAAAGCTTCGGGTCGGATGGAACAGTGATCATTGATGTGGGAACACAGGATGATTATTTAACTTCTATCGTTTTGCAGGTTGACGGACAAATACTGGCAGGTGGTTATACGGGGCCTGCAAACGGATCTAACTATTTAATTATAAGATTAAACCCTGACGGCAGCTTTGATAACTCATTTAGTTTCGATGGTGTAGTTACTTCAGATATTGCAGGAAGCAGTGACGTATTGAATTCTGTTGCCCTTGGTAATGACGGTAAAATCATTGCCTCAGGTTGTTCATGGGACTTAACGGGATTGAAATTTTCCACCGCCCGGTACAATACAGACGGCTCCCTCGATCTGTCATTCGACGGAGATGGTAAGAAACTGGTCTCAATAGGAAATGATTTAAATGATGTGGCATACGGAGTAGCCGTACAGCCCGACGGTAAGATTGTCGTGGCAGGTTATTCGTACAATAATAGCCAGACAGATATCAGCCTTGTAAGATATAATTTTGATGGGAGCCTCGATCAATCGTTCAGCTATGATGGCAAGGTGATGACCGATATTCAGTCATCTTCGGATCATGCATTGGCAGTTATGCTTCAACCAGATGGCAAGATTGTTCTGACAGGCAGGACACATAATACAGTGAACTGGGATGTCTTCATAGTTCGTTATAATCAGGATGGCAGCCTGGATTTGACATTCAGTGAGGATGGAAAACAGGTTAAAGATGTCTCAGGATTCAATGATGAGGGATATTCATTAGTGCTTCAGCCTGATGGAAAGATACTCGTTGCCGGACTCAGTGTGATAAATACGACTGCTAATTTCATGCTCATGAGGATTGATTCGGCCGGTAGCTTAGACACAACTTTTGCAAATGAAGGAATTTCACTTACTCCTTTTAGTGTAGGTCATGCCGGAGGCAGATCGGTTATGCTACAGCCAAATGGCAGGATTGTAGTCGCAGGGTATGCAAGTATGGGGGGTGTTGAGGGTTGGGATTTTGCAGTGGCAAGATACCTTTCGGGCCTGAATATCGGGATAACCGACTTTGCTGAGAACAATAACAGTGTGTTTATCTGTCCGAACCCGGTAAAGCAGGATGCGGCGCTGAGATATACCCTGCCGGAACCGGAGGTTATCACTATACAACTCTTCGATCTGTCGGGGAGGCTTATCAAAACCATCAGCAGCAACGAGAGGCAGGCGGAAGGTGAGCATGAGGTGGCTCTTTCACTTGATCCAGGGTTGAGTGCGGGGAGTTATTTGCTGGTTATTTCGTCGCCACAGGGGAAGATAGGGGTGAAGCTGATGAAGGAATAAGGTTATGAGTTTGGTGATGCGGGTTCTGAGTTCTGGATTCTGAGTTAAAATATCATACCATGAAAAAAATTCTGATTCTTTCTGTTTTCATTTCACTAACCGGCTTTTGTTTACAGTCGCAGCCGGGCAATCCTGACGGCGACTTCGATGCCGATGGAAAATTAATGACTGCCATAGGCACAGGTGAAGACATTGGATGTGACGTTGTTGTACAGCCTGATGGCAGGATCATCGTGGCAGGATATGCAGCCACTATTAACGGAAGCGACGGAGCCTTTGTCCGTTATTTTCCCGACGGTTCCCTTGATAATAGCTTCGGTGCCGGTGGTATCGTACTGGTTGATGTTGCATCAATGAATGACTATATTGTAACCGTAGTCCTTCAGGATGATGGAAAAATCATTGCCGGAGGAACTTCAATTACTGCCAGCGAAAATGATTTTTTAGTTATTCGCTTAAATACCGACGGCTCTCCGGATATTTCATTCGGTACCAACGGCATCGTGATTACCGATTTTTCAGGCTTCCATGACGTCATTAATTCGATTGACACTGATAGTGACGGAAAGATTATAGCCGCAGGTTATACTTCAGATGGAGCCACGTTTAGCTTTGCTATTGCAAAGTATAACACTGACGGCTCCCTGGATCAATCTTTCGCCGACCATGGTTTGCAAGTTACTTCAGTTGGAGATGGCGATGATTACGCTAATGGAGTGGTTGTTCAGCCCGACGATAAAATAGTAGCAGCAGGGCTTTCGGTAAACAACGGTTCCGGAGAAATTGGAATTGTAAGGTACAATCCCAATGGAACCCCTGATAATACTTTCGGCTTTAACGGCATGGTAATGACCGATATTCAGACATGGTATGATTATGCCAATTCGATAGTGCTCCAACCCGATGGTAAGATCATCGTGGCTGGAAATTCGCAGAACGCGGTGAATTATGATTTCGGTATTGTAAGGTATAATCCGGATGGAAGCCTGGATTTGACCTTCAGCGACGATGGCCGGCAGGTCGCCGATATTTCATCCGAATGGGATTATGCACAATCAATTGTCCTGCAGCCTGACGGTAAAATCCTCGTAGCCGGGGCAACCGATTCATGGTCGGGCCTGCGTTTTGTACTGGCGAGGTATAATCCTGATGGTAATCCGGACAGTACATTTGCCTTCGAAGGTATCGCCAATACAACCTTTACCAACCCACCACTTAACTGCTATGGCAGATCGGTCACGCTTCAACCCAACGGAAGGATCATTGTTGCCGGTTCGGCTGAAAATGGAACCAATGAAGATTTTGCAGTGGCAAGGTACATTTCGGGCCTGAATATCGGCATTATTGATTTTACAACAGATAACAACAGTGTGTTCATCTGTCCAAACCCGGTGAAGGATGGGGCGGTTCTGAAATATACTTTGGCTGAACCCGGGAGAATAACGATCCGGTTGGTGGACGAGGCCGGACAACCAGTGGACTCATTTATTGAGAACCAAATGCAGACGCCGGGGCTTTATGAAATGCCACTTGCTTTTGATGCTGCAATGAAACCGGGAATTTATTTCATTGTCATTTCCTCCGATTTGGGTAAGTGCAGCCTTAAAATCTTGAAAGGATAAGGTCTTAGTGTGGTGCAGGGTTCAGGGAGTATAGTGCATGGAGCCCTGCTAAAGAGGGAAAGTATTCCAGGTGAATAAACCGGTGCAAAACAAAAGGGACGGGGTGTTGCTTTTGGGATCGTAAAAGGATTACTTTTGGCAGGATTAATGCGGAGCTTATATGTTTTACCTATCATAAAAATATCAGTGAACATGACAAAAAACCGATTGACTCCCCTGCTAATCATCGCCGCATTCCTGATCATTTTAAGTGTCCTGGTTATTTATCTGGCCGGAGGGCCGGGTAAAAAGAAAACGGAAATCAAATGGAACATCATGGGTCAGGAACTGAGCATCAACATGGAGGAAGACCTTGCCGACCATAAAAGCTTGCTGAATAAATTATTTTCGGAAGACTTTTCGAAAAGCGGCGCCAAAGACTGGCTGAAGAAAAACCAGAACCTGTATGACCTTACGGATCCCGACCTGGCGAAACAGATAGCGCTGCTCGATTATAACTCGACAGTTTCGAAAGAACTCCGGGAACTGAGCCTGAAGAGAATAGGACCGTGGGCTTACCAGTTCGATACGATTTTCATTGGTATTCCTGAACTGGCCGACCAGCCCCGTGAAGGGTTTGCAAGTGTCTGCAGAAACGGAAACTACCCGGGTAAAAGACTTAAGATTTACAACCTTGATTTATCCAAATCCATTGAAGTATCGGCAACAGGGAAATACGATTGTCCGGCAGGATTTAAATTTCCGGATATTCAACTGAATGTAAAGGACGCTGCCTTATTGCTTGGAAGCATCAATTTTTCACAATACGAAAGGGGAATCGCTTTGGTACTGAGTGAGTGATATGTAGTTTCAGGTTTCATACCGCCGAAGGCGAGACAGGTTTAAGGTTTCATATCTGATATAATAAAAACTTTTGTAAACGCAACAAACTTCGACCGGATTTATGTTTTTTTCTACTTTTGCTTTTCATTCCGGCCCATGAAAAAAATTTATTCATTCCTTGCCTGCTGCATCATCATTATAGTTTTTGTATTCCATCGCCTCAGCTACTCGGAACTCGGGTCAGGAAATCCTGTTAAAGTAACTACCTGGGATGCCCTTGGTTATTACATGTATCTGCCATCCCTTTTCATCTATCACGATTTTAAGGAATTGAAATGGTTCCCGGCTATTGATAAGGAATATTCGGTTTCAGGAGGTTGGGTTTACCAGGCCAATCCATATAAAGAGGGCCCTTATGTTTTTAAATATCTCGGCGGCCTGGCCATCCTTCAAACTCCTTTCTTTTTAGCCGGTCATCTCGCAGCAAACCTTTTAGGGTACAAGGCAGACGGATTTTCACCGCCATACCAATGGGCAATTGCGGCCGGAGCGCTCGTGTATTTTATCCTGGCGCTTTTCCTTTTGCGGAAAATCCTTCTGTATTATTTCTCCGATAAAACCATAGCCATTTCATTGCTTTTGCTTTACCTTGCTACAAATACCATCCATTATGTTTCAATCGAAAGCGCGCAAAGCCACAGTTATATTCTTCCACTGTACGTACTGGTTTTATATACAACTATACAATGGCACCGGAAACCCGGGCTGGTATGGGCCATGCTTACCGGATACATCATCGGACTTGCATCCATCAGCCGGCCGACAGAAGCGGTGATGCTATTTATTCCTCTACTCTGGGACACTCATACCAGGGAATCCGCAAAACTTAAATGGAGTCTTTTTAATCAGAACCGGTTGCATATCATCATGGCTGTCGCTGCATGTTTCGCAGGTGTTCTGCCTCAGCTTATCTATTGGAAATATATCACGGGTTCCTTTATTTATGATGTAGGAAGCAAATGGGATTTTCTTACCCCGCATCTCCGTGTCCTGGTAGGTTGGGAAAAAGGCTGGTTCATTTATACTCCTGTAACGATACTTTTCATAAGCGGACTATTTTATATTAAAAAATTCCAGTTCAAAAATTCCGTAATTACCTTTTGCCTGCTCAATATTTACATCATCATTTCATGGCATATCTGGCGTTACGGCGGCAGCTATTCCACCCGTGCACTCGTGCAGAGCTATCCTGTCTTTGCCCTGCCTCTGACTGCCCTGATCGAACGCATTAACCTGAGCAAATGGCGCTTCGGTTTTTATGTACTCGGAATTTATCTTATTTGTGTCAACCTTTTTCAGATCAGGCAGCATAATGACGGCGTGCTGCATTACGACGATATGAACCGCCGATACTACGGCAGGATTTATCTGAACCGCCATCCTTCGCCGCTGGATGTGAGCCTGCTTGACACTCCGGAGTTTTTACGAAATGAAAAAGGTTATACACAACATGTACTTTTCAATGAAAATAACTCGCTTACTTTGCAGTTCCCTGGAGAAACGCCTGGAGTGGTCCTCGATTCCCTGATCATAAATGACACTGCAACAGTTCAGAGGAATGTTACCTGGCTGAAAATTGAGGCCGAAATTCAGGTGATAAAAGGTTACTCTTCCGGCTATCTTAATTCCGAACTCCGGAACGCCGAGACGGTGAAAAAAGACCGTATCCGGTTATTCAGTCCCATCAGTCAAAACGGGAAAACCAATGCTTATGCGTATTATGTGAAAGTTCCTGAAGAATTTCTGCCATCAATTCTGAAACTCTGCATTACCTCCCGCGATGACTTTGAAGGGATAGTTAAGAAATTAAAAATAATCCGGCTTCATAAAAAATTGTGATACAACGATTGAACTTTTACATTTGTCTGGTTTGCAGTGAATAATAACATAAAAAATATATGAAAAAAATAATTCTGCCCTCCGTTTTTGTTTCTGTAATCCTGGTTTTAATGGTTTTTGTCCTGAATTTTAACCTGAAGAAAACCGATACCCGAAAAGCTTACGACGAATACCTGAAAGGGATGTATTCCGAAGCATGGAAAAATTTTTCGTGCGACGGAATAAAGAAGGCTGATAAACCCGATATGGCCGCCCTCCAAAATTATTATATGACGATTGACCCGGAATTAATGCGTGTTCCCACCGAAAGACTTATTACAGCTTACAACTTTAAAAAGCAATTGGAAGAAGAAATCTATTTTAAATCCTCCAATGGTTCCATTGCCTGGACCGAAACCGGCTCTGATATGGGCGGACGGACCCGTGCCATCTTATGGGATCCGAATGATCCGACGGGTAAAAAGGTTTGGGCAGGTGCTGTTACAGGTGGACTATGGTACAACAACGACATTACCGGCAATAATTCTTCGTGGCAGGCAGTCAATGATTACTGGCCTTCGCTGTCGGTGAGTTCAATAGTGTATGACCCAAACCAGCCTCAGACTTTTTATGTTGGAACAGGCGAATATCAAACAGCGCGTATCGTTTACCGCGAATCATCCGGTGTGGGCATCGGCATCTGGAAATCGGAAGATGCAGGACAATCCTGGAATATGCTACCATCAACTGAAGATTTCAAATTTATATCCGATCTCAAAGTCAGGAATGAAGCCGGGATCAGCGCCATTTATGCCGGTGTGGTATCCGGTTATTATCATGGCATTAACCACCAGAGCGTGCCTTCCGATGGTTTGTACCGTTCAACCGATGGAGGTGAAAGCTGGGAACAAGTTCTTCCGGACATTGCAGGTGAAACATTACCCTACGCACCTTCCGATCTGGAAGTAGGCCCCGGAGGCAGGATATTTGTCGGAACCCTTAAAAACCTGGACGGAAACGGTGGCTCCTCGATCCTATACTCGGACGATGGTACTGCCGGAAGCTGGACGGTTTTTGATGATTATGAAACCATCATTCAAAACGACCCTGACTATTCCGTACCCGACCGGGTAGTCCTCTCCTGTTCGCAATCCGATGCAAACAGGGTTTATGCACTGATCGCTGCCGGATGGTACGACAATGCGGGAGGAAACAGATCCATCGGGAGGTATATTCTGCGTTCGGACAACAACGGACAGGAATGGAACGAAACAAATACACCGGATGGCGGCAACGACTGGGCAACCATCGCCTGGCATGCGCTCGTCGTTTCTGTGAGTCCGTCAAATCCGGATGAGCTTTTTATCGGTGGATTGGATGTGTGGAAATCCTCAAACGGAGGCGATAGCTGGAGTCATCTTTCCGACTGGGCGCTGATGTATTATGGCGGAGGACCCGATTACGTTCATGCTGACCAGCATGTTCAGCTTTATAAAGAAGGTTCTTCTTCGGAAATGCTGTTTGGAAGCGATGGCGGTGTTTTCCGAACTGCCAATGCTTCATCGTCAGACCCCTTGTTCGAAGAGAAAAATAAAAACTTCAGCACCCTCCAGTTTTATACCTGCGATATTTACCCCATTGCCGGTGAAAATAATTTTGTGGGCGGATTGCAGGATAACGGAACTTTACTTTATACAGGTGATCCGCTGACCATCAACAATATGATTGACGGAGGCGATGGGGCTTATTGTTTTTTTGATGAAAATGAACCCAACATCATGATCACCTCATATTACTATAACCAATATACCATTTTCCTGAACTGGAATTATTACAACAGCATGGGCGACTATGGAACCGGCGTCTTCATTAATCCTGCCGACTACGACAGTGAGAATAATATCCTTTATGCCAATGGCGTGAACTTTAACGGGAATTATGCCAATAAAATTCTCAGGATTACCGGTATCCCTGATAATCCACAGGATCAGATGATCACGATTAACACCGGGATCAGCACCTACTTTTCACATATTATGGTTTCGCCCTATTCCCCCGAAGGGACTTCGACGCTTTTTATAGGGTCGCAAAACGGAAAGCTGTTTAAAGTGACCAATGCTCAGTCGAATCCTCAGGTGACCGAAATAGGTTCGAACGACTTGCCCCTTGCCTATCTTTCGGGAATCGCAATCGGAGGTTCGGAAGATACGCTCCTGATAACCTTTTCAAATTATGGTGTACCTTCGGTATGGCAGACTTATAATGGCGGACAGGTCTGGAATTATATTTCCGGAAATTTGCCGGATATGCCGGTACGTTGGGCAATTTATCATCCTCAGAATTCGAGGCAGGTGATGCTTGCCACTGAAATAGGAATCTGGACTACGACCAATGCTGATGCCGGTGAAGTATTGTGGGAACCAGACATCAACATACCCAATGTGAGAACCGACATGATCCGGATGCGGAGTTCGGATAATACTGTGCTTGTAGCAACGCATGGCCGCGGACTGATGTACGGAACCTGGGAATATGACCCGGGAACCTCAACCGGTGAAAATGCAACTGTGGAGACTGAATTGTTTCCAAATCCTTCAAAGGGCGTTTTTTATGTTACGACCGGGCATCCTTCAGAAATAAGGATAACAGATATGAGTGGGAAAGTAGTTTATTCGGGCGACAAGGCCAGTTATAATACAAAGACTGTAAAAATTGACCTTACAGGACAGGCAAAGGGATTGTATTTCGTTCAATATAAATCAGGACAAAAAGAAACAACGGCTAAACTGATGGTTCTTTAGCGTGGAGCAGGGAGCATGGAGCAGAGAGCAGGGAGGTGGGAGCAAGGAGTAGGGAGCGTGGAGCATGGAGCAGGGAACTGGGAGCTGGGAGCTGGGAGCAGGGAGTGTGGAGCGCGGGGTTGGGTTTGAGTTTGAGTTTGAGTTTGAGTGTGACTTTACGAACTGGTTACTGGTTCCGGATTTGTTATGGACTGTTTCAGTCGCCCGGCATTGTTAGCTGAAGCCATCACATATTCCATTTATGGCTACCATTTCACAAAAGTCATTGGACTATAAGCATGACGTGAATTATTGTACGAGCCATTAGTCTCCAAATGCATATTTTAGGGTTAACTGTGATAAAAATGGCAAAGTGGCAACTAGCCTCCAGTAACGAGTAACCCATAACAACTAATTACCGATTCAACCTGTGCAACCCATTCAACGAGGCTTCTACTGATTAAAGCTGTATTTTGCTTCCATCAGAAAAGAGTTGAGTTTATCAATATACCAGTCGGGCAGGAATCCGGTTCCGGAAACTTTTACAAGCTCTTCGGTAAGCAATTGTTTTGTACTTTCAAAATATTCACGGTTTTCATTGAAATAGGTTCTTTCGAGAAGAAGTGCAGCCTCACCGTCGGTCCGGCTGGCAGTGGTATGGTAAGTATGGTCCATCCATTCGTCGAAATCCTTCTGGATATCTTTCAGGGATCTATTCAGGGCTTTTTCCAGGATTTCGATGTCCGTTTCATTTCTGTAGCTGATATCTATCAGTACATTTTTTCTATCTTTAAAGGCTGTAACCACATTCCGAAGCATATCGTTTTCCTGTAGGTAAATTGCAAAGTGTTTGGCCAGGGAATAATTCAATGCTATATTGCAGGCACTCACCCCTGGAGCGATGGAAAATTCATCCCAGTTATTATCGAGTAATGAATGGAGCCGTGGAAGCATGAGGCCTTTGAAGATTTCGGTCCGCCACTGGAATACTTTTCCAATCAAAAAACCATTTTCCCATTCGGAGGTTTCATACAGGCATGCCACTCCTTCATCCAGCCAGCCGGGAATGTCACCCACATCGGTTCGAACCATGAGGTGAAACAGTTCATGATAGATCGTCCCAATGGTATAGAGTGAGGAGGTTCCTAACAAACTGAGGTCGGCGAGGCATGAATATCCGATGTTTCGGGCAGGAAGGTTCATACCGTGTACTTTTTTTGCGATCAGTTTCAGTGTTTCCTCGTTTCCCAATAAATATACAGCGATCAGCTTATCCGGCTTACGAATTTCATAATTTTCTGCGTAAAAATTATAGGCTTCCTCGAGGTTTTGAGTAACTTTGGAAACATCTGATAAAGTATTGCTTTTAGGAAGGATAAAGATGTACCTGCCTCCGGACCCTATGTTATAGCCTGATCCCAGCAAGCTGTTGTAATAGGCTACTGCCTTGACGGTATCTTTCAGATCGAACAACCGGCCCTCAAGTTCATCGGCATTGAAAGCCGTATCAGCATCAAAGGCTCCGGATTCAGAATGGCAATTAACAACATACCCCATTTTACCACTAACGGATGCAAAAGTATTTACCGATATCATATTTGTTATGACTGTTGGCGGAATAGATGATGAGCTTACAGAAGTAAGACACGCATCACGCTCGTTCATCAGAAAATCGAATTGCTTAGTATCCAGATTGCCCTTATATGCCGACAGGGTATAATTAAATGCTTTCTTTGCCTCATCAGAATATCCTGAAGCACAGAGCGCTTTTGAAATGAAGTAATCTATTTTCCATATTTTACCATAAGGTTTTTTCCTGATGGCAACTGCTTCATCATACAACTTCTGATATTCGCCTGAATTATAAAGCCGGGTAAAGTGATTGTAATCAATATTAATTTGTGAAGCAAGCATCATTGGACTGATGGCCATAAGGAAGAGGATTCCCTGATAAATAGAACTGAACTTATTGCCCTGCCTCGCTGAGCGTATCGGTAAACATTTCGTTGATTTCATCGGTATTGAGCTGGTTAATATGAGTAGTTTTATTCGTTTCCTGTTCAAAGGGCATTTTTAAGTAAAGAGGAGCATCCCTTACCTGTACTTCGGTGTGCTGCAGAATAGTTGAAAGCATGAGGATCGTACCCAGAACGCCAAAAATAATACCAGGTGATGATGATACAAGCTTTAATTTGGTTTGATCGGCCATTGATCCTTCGATTTGAGTAGTGTCTTCCTTTATTTTACCAATGATGAAAACAGCACCCACGATGGCAAGCACCATTCCTGTAAAGAAGCCCAGGTATTTGGTAAATATCCTCGACATAATGAGAAATCCGGCCTGGTTGTAACGCTTGTTATAGCTTTCTTCTTCCATCATGGCGAGTGTGATCCATTTCACATACTCAAGATTATCCTTGACCGACTTTTCGGTTTGAGCATTGATAGCCTCCACCATTGTTTCACCACGCCTTACGTCGAGAAGTTTATTGAACTGAATCATTTGTCGGGTGGCAAGGACAATGAAAATGATGACCAGGAGGGTTGGCATAGCAATCAGCCAGGGTGCCAGTTTATTTTGCCACTTCATGGTTGCCTTGCTGTCTCCCTTATTTAACTGGGTTTTGTCTTCTGAATCCATTGCTTTCTTTCAATTGGTTATATAAACCTATGGATTTGCAGATTGTTCATTTACAAACAATTCTGCACAGCACCAGGTAAATGGGCGATATAAATTTAAGGGACACAAAAGGAGTGGCATGAGGAAACCGGCAGATAAAAAAATCCCCCGTTGGAAGACGAGGGATAAAATTCTTTAAATGACTTGTATGATTAATCGCTAAGCGCGTTTTACATTTACTGCATTTAATCCTTTTTTACCTTCTTTAAGGTCGAAAGATACTTCATCAGCTTCCTTAATAAAATCAACCAGTCCCGATTCGTGTACGAAGTATTCCTTGTTGTTGCTGTTGTCTTTAATAAATCCGAAACCTTTCGCTTCATTAAAGAATTTTACTGTTCCTTTATTCATATTATGATTTTAAATTTTTGCAAAGATAGGGTTATGGATTGGATAATTGAGTATTTATTTCAGTTGATTGGTTGAACAGGTTGAATGGATTGCACAAGTTGAATTGGTTTAGAACAGAACTCGAAATCCTTGAACCTGAAATCTTGAACCTGAAACCAATGTTCATAATTTATTTAATATCTTATTTTCAACATTCATTATTTGAGCTCTGATAAATGATATTTTTGGATAGAATTTGTTTTTATGAATATAATTAATGTCGAAATCAAGGCTTATTGCAGGCATCCGGAAGGGATAGAGAAAAACCTGTATAAAGAGAATGCAGTTTTTAAAGGCATAGACCATCAGGTTGATACATACTTCAATGTTACAAGGGGACGGCTAAAATTGCGTGAAGGAAATATTGAAAATGCGCTGATCTATTACCACAGGCCGGATAAAGCCGGGCCAAAAAAATCGGAAGTCAGCCTTTACCCGACAAATCCCGGTTCCACTTTAGGGGAGATTCTTGAGAATTCGCTTGGAATTAAAATAATTGTGAAAAAGGATCGAAAAATATTTTTTATTGACAACGTTAAATTTCACATTGATAACGTTTACGGCCTGGGCTATTTTGCAGAGATTGAAGCAAGCGGCAGGGCCGGCGTAACCGATCCCGATGCACTGAACCAGCAATGCTTGCGGTATTTAAAAAAACTTGGAATCAATGAAAGCGACCTTGTGTCCAAATCTTATAGTGATCTTGTGATTGAGAAGGAAGGCATCACATGAAAGTATGAGAATTGCAGTCAAAATACTCGTCGCTGCCATCATGGCCAGTACGCAGCTTTTAGCAGGCGGTTTAATTCATGTCGAAATTAAAGCCCGTTCAGGCGATGCTACCTATCTCCTGTTTATAAAATACGAATTAACACCATCCGGGTGTAATCTTGATTATTTCAAGGAAATCAATAAATTGCCGGACGATCTGAATCTTATGAGCGACAAAGTATATAAGCTTCCGGTTTTAGTTTATAAATATAATTCTGTAAGCATACGCACCACAATTGGCAACAATGACCTGGATCTTGCAAAAAAAATCCAGGCTTACAATGAAGCAATGCTTAGAAAGGGGTTACGCAACCGGGATTACCGTGAAGATAATATTCTTTGGGTACCGTATGATTATATGAACTGCAGTACGCCTTCAACTTCCGCTTCATCAGGTACAATGGTATGTCCTATTTTAGGAGAAAGTCATAAGAGCGTAAAGATCAGGGATAACCGACTTGCTGATTGTGTTTATTATATTGTTGCCGGCCATGGAGGTCCTGATCCGGGAGCAATGGGGAAATACAACGGACACACACTTTGCGAGGATGAATATGCCTATGACATTGCGCTCAGGATGACACAGAACCTGCTCGAGCATGGCGCTACTGTTTATGTGATCAACCGCGACAAAAATGACGGCATAAGGGATGCTTCAATACTTGAACCGGATAATGACGAAGTATTCTATAAAAATAAGAGAATTCCTCTAAACCAGGTTTCCCGTCTTGATCTGGCCTGTTCGGTGATCAATGAACTTTACCAGGTTAATAAAAAACAGGGAGTAAAAAAGCAAAGAGTTATTAACCTTCACCTCGATTCACGCAGCAGCGGACAAAGGGTTGACATGTTTTTTTATTATAAAGCCGCAAGTAATGAAGGCAAAGAACTGGCTATCGGCCTGAAAAATACCGTTGAAGAAAAGTATAACCACCACCAGAAAAGCAGAGGATACCAGGGATCGGTTAAGTCCCGGAATCTCCACATGCTGCGGAAGGCTATACCAGTATCTGTCTTTATCGAACTGGGAAATATCCGCAACAGCGTCGACCAAAAACGCTTTATTCTGAAGGAAAACCGTCAGGCGGTTGCCAACTGGTTGGTTGAAGGACTTATGAATGAAAATTGAAAGTCCTGATTAATTTATTCTCACATAAACAAGCTTAATATTGCTGTTGCCGGATTTTCGTTCATCAACCTGAAAATTCTTTAAACTTTTAATCAGGGGTAACATTTTATTAAATCCATAATTTCTGGGATCGAAATCAGGATGCTTTTTCAAAATCAAATTACCCAACTCTCCCAGAAAAGCCCAGCCATCTTCGTCAGCAAGGTCATTAATGGAAGCTGTAATAGATTTAATAATTTCACTGTCAATTTTGTTCAGAGTATCAGGTAACGGCTGGACTATCTTTTTACCTTTAAGGTTTTTGCTTGTTTTTACAGTAACCGGTTTTGGCTTTAATATTTCAATATATATAAACTTTTCGCAGGAGGATATAAAGGCTGAAGGGGTTTTCTTTTCTCCCATGCCAATGACCTTCATTCCTGCTTCGCGAAGGCGTGTGGCAAGCCGGGTGAAGTCGCTGTCGCTCGAAACAATGCAGAAGCCATCCACCTTGCCGGTATAAAGTATATCCATGGCATCTATGATCATGGCATTGTCGGAAGAGTTTTTACCTGATGTATAACTGTATTGCTGAATGGGTGTGATTGCATTTTCCAACAGGACGGATTTCCACCCTGTAACGGCAGGTTTGGTCCAGTCGGCATAGATTCTTTTAAAAGTTGGGGTGCCATATTTAGCCAGTTCTTCAAGCATTCCCTTCAGACTTGAATGGGGTACATTTTCTGCGTCAATGAGCAGGGCTATCCTGAGATCTTTTGATATTTCCATTATATGTTTTTGAATTGAGCAAAGATAAATCAATTTGCAGGATCGCGGCTAAAGTAAATATATTGTTTGTGTGCGAACCGCAGAATCATGAGATACCTTATGCATTAAAAATTTCCCTATGATGTAAGAATAATCCTTTGCCGAATAAAGTTATAACCAATTATTCAATTCTTTTCGGATATTGAATATTTAAATTACTTTTATACTTTTATGAGAATTTTACGTTATTGTGTAACAGTACTTTTCCTTTTTCATGTGCTTTAGCTAAAAAGCTAAATTGATCTGACAGGTTTTATAAATTTCATCTCAGTCATTATTACTTGTCGCGACTAAGAATAGCTTCTTAACATTTCCGATACATAAATAAAGGTAAAATGATTATTAACTCTGCTGTAGGAGCGGTTTAAACTACTGTTTTACGGCATAACATTTAACAATTTAATTTCTATTCAAAATGATAAAAAAAACCAACAGCATTTACGACAAGAAACAAGTTGTCTTTAAATCACCTGATCTGTCGAAGATGCAGGAAATAGTAATTGATGCGAGGACAAGGATTTATATCGTCCCGGGCGCAGATCCGGTAAAAGCGCGTGACCGCTACCTGGCCAGGCTCGAAACAAGGGGTAAGGTGTTCGTTCCTGCGAAGAGCCAATAACAATGATTGTTGAATTCATAAAGATACAGAAGTTGTGCTTGTGATTTCAACTCAATTGCATCCGGCAGGGCTATTGAATTTCGATTCATAGTACCGGGTGTTTTATGTTAATTTCCTTGCCAATAAAAAGTGCCTGAAAAAGAAAATTTCAGGTTTTAATTCTTTGAAACAATAATATTATCAGCTACATATTGCTCCCCTTTTAAATTAATTGAGTAAAAAATTATCCAATCTTGCTGTGTACGGCAGTGGATATATTAAAAAGTAGTATTTTTAGGCCTTCAATTATACTGAAATTAACAATTTAAAAACACAACAATATGAGCCAGGAAATTTTAAAGTTAGAACCCAAAAATGTATGGAAACATTTTTACAATCTTACCCAGATTCCCCGCCCTTCAAAAAAAGAAGGAAAAATCATTGAATACATGAAGAAATTTGGTGTGCAGCTTGGTCTGGAAACCATTGTTGACGAAGTAGGAAATGTGATCATCAGGAAGCCTGCTACCAGGGGCATGGAGAACCGCAAGGGTGTCATCCTGCAGGGACATCTTGACATGGTTCCTCAAAAAAACAGTTCAACCTTGCACAACTTCGAAAAAGATCCTATTGACGCCTGGATAGACGGTGAATGGGTGAAAGCAAAGGGAACTACACTTGGATCCGACAACGGAATGGGAGTTGCCGCAACGATGGCTGTCCTCGAATCGAAAGATTTGGTTCACGGACCTGTTGAAGCGCTGTTTACCATTGATGAAGAGACCGGCATGACCGGCGCCGAAAATCTGAAACCCGGTTTACTAAAGGGTGAAATACTTTTGAACCTCGATTCGGAAGATGAAGGTGAACTCTATATTGGCTGTGCCGGAGGCGTGGATGTTTCAGTGAAATTTGTCGGTAATCCCGACAGAGTACCGGATGGAATGATTGGTTATAAAATCAGTGTTACAGGGTTAAAGGGCGGTCATTCAGGTTTGGATATCCACCTGGGAAAAGGAAACGCCTGTTTAATTCTGAATAAAATTCTCTTAAATTGCTATGAGAGGTATGGTGCCACTTTAGCAGCAATTGATGCCGGGAGTCTTAGAAATGCCATTCCCAGGGAAGCATTTGCAACCATCTGTATTCCGGTTTCAGCCGAACAACCACTCATCAGGTACATCACTGAATTTGAAACAGAATCAAGGAAATCCTTTGGCACAATAGATCCAGACTTAAAAATCACAGCGGAAAAAATTCCTGCTCCGGCGACCGTATTTGATTCACTGACCTTTCATAATCTTGTGAATGCCGTTGCAGAATGCCCGAACGGCGCTCTTGCATGGGATAAAAATATGCCAGGTGTGGTTGAAACATCATCCAACCTTGCCATCATTAAATCCGAAGACGGAAGCATCAGTGTTTCCATTCTTACCCGAAGCGCTGTGGACAATGAGAGAGATAAGGCAGCCGGTGAGATTACAAAAGTCTTCCAGAATTACCGGGCCGAGACCAGTACACACGGCGCTTACCCTGGCTGGAAACCGAATGTGAATTCACCCATCCTTGAAACCATGAAAGAGGTTTACCGCATTAGGTTCGGAAAAGTACCTGAAGTAAAGGTTATCCACGCCGGCCTCGAATGCGGCATTCTCGGGGCAACTTATACAAACTGGGATATGGTTTCCTTTGGGCCAACCATACGTTTTCCGCATTCTCCGGACGAAAAAGTCAACATTGCCACTATTCAGAAATTCTGGGATTTTATCGTCGAAACCCTGAAGAATATTCCGGTTCGCAGCTAATTTCTTCACAAGCTGATTTTCAGTTTTAACTAAATGCTTATTTTTAAGTAAGTAGTATTTACTAACCATAATATTGTGGTTAATTTACTATTTAATTCCTGTCTGTTCAACTTGTTCCACGCAGATTCTTTTAACATTTCATTAACAAAATTTAAATATGGATAGTCATATATTTAATTATTTTTGTAGATAACTAAAAAATAAACATTCAAAAAAACATGACTATGAAATCAAAATGTACAATTAGCAGATTCAGAGTTCCATTTTCAGGAAGAAAATGGTTAACGATTTTAATTGTTTTTGCAATGACCACAAGTATTGCATATTCACAGGTGGCAATAAACACTGATAACAGTGCACCGAATGCCTCCGCAATGCTGGATGTAAAAGCAACCGGTTTGGGATTCCTGGCTCCCAGGATGGCCTTTGCACTACGACCGGCCGCACCGGCTACCGGACTGCTCATTTACCAGACAGATGTTGATCCCGGATTCTATTATTATGATGGTGCTGCCTGGCAGAAAGTAGGCAGGGCAAGTTCCGACTTCTGGCTGTTGAATGGATCAGATATTTATTATAATGCAGGAAGGGTTGCAATCGGTGGCAATACATCCGAATCCCATGGGTTGTATGTTCAAAACTATAACTATGGAAAAGGTGCTGTAAGAGGAACTGATCAAAACGGCGCCAATATATATGCTGAAGGTATGCTTGGTATATTGACCCCAAATGATATGGGATTCCCGATAAGTATTTATAATGCAGGTGTTCTGGGCATAAAACCTAACAATGGTGCCAATGGTGGGGCTATCGCCGGTTGGAACAATGATGATAATGACCTTAACTACGCAGGTGTTTTTGCTACCGATGGCCTCGGTGCAGTTTCCAATTACGGGATATATTCTTCGGCGAGTAACTCCACAGGAAATAACTATGCGGGCTACTTTAAAGGCAGGGTCGAGGTTGAGGCGAATTCTGGCGGTTCCGATTATTACTCAAGTGTTCTTAAATCCCGGACTACTCATAATCTGACTTATGACACCTATGCAATTGAAGGAGTTTCTGTACCGCAGCCCGGATGGGGCTATGGTATATATGCCCAGGGTGGATACAGGGGCGTGTACGGTTTTGGAGATGGTACCGATTATACCGGAGGCGTTATCGGCGTTTATGGCTATTGTACCGGTTCAGCCGGGACCCGGTATGGTGTTTATGGATATGGTTATAATTCAGGTGGCTCGGCCATTGGTGTTTACGGTTATGCTTCTGGTACCACAGCAAGCTGGGCAGGATATTTCGCCGGTTCAACTTATATTAGCGACGATCTTAGGGTAGCTACTACAACATCGGCAACCGGTTATGCCGTATCGGTTAACGGGAAAATTGCATGTGAAGAAGTTTTGGTACAGGATGCCGCAAGCTGGCCGGATTATGTATTTGATGAAAAATATAATCTGATGAGCCTCGAAGACCTTGAAAAAAGCATTAATAAAAATAATCATCTTCCCGGATTACCTTCTGCAAAAACCGTTGAAGAAAATGGATTTGAACTTGCCGATATGCAGCAAAGGATACTTGAAAAAGTTGAAGAACTGACCCTTTATACAATCGAGCAGGATAAGCAGATCAAAGGACTTCAGCAGGAAATGGAAAACCTGAAAAAGGAAAATGCTTCACTGAAAAGAGCAGTTAACAGGAAGTAATTATCAATCAACAGTAAATTATTAAACGAATGAAAAAGATAACATACATATTGCTTTTTCTTCTGACTTGCAGCGCAATATTGGTTGCACAGGAAAAAAAGGAGATCGCCGGTGAGAAAAAAGATTTCACTGTTGCCGAACCTTTAAAACCCTGGGATGATCCGAAAATTTCAGACGCTGACAGGCTACAGATGATGATGGCAGAAAGTATTAACCCGGTAAAAATCACCGAGCCGCTTTCGCCCGATCCTAAAATGGACCCTTCCCAAATTCCTTCTGAAAGCAGTTTCGTTCCAATCATGAAACCGGAACCAATACCCGAAATGGAAGCCAGGGAACCCATTATTGATCCTAAATCTCACAGTTCTGTAAAAGTAGTTAATCCGAAAACTCTTCAACCCGAAGCAGGTAAAAAAGGTGAAATCATTGACTATACTACAATGAATGGACCCCGGACTCAGGCAAAAGGAGTAAAAGCGGATAAAGTTACTGAATACAGCAAGATGAATGGTGAAAACACCCAGCCGGATGCAAAACCTTCAGGTAAATAAACGTTCTATAACGGTGAACAGATGAATTTACTGAACGAATTATATACAATCTGTCCCAATGACATTTATAAATTTTAATTATTGATACGATGAAAAAACATATTATAAGCATTCTTTTGATTGTAACAGTGCTCTTAACGTGTCGTTTGACCGGGCAGGAGCCTGAATATTTACAACTCATGAAGAATCCGGCAGGCAAACAGTTTACTGAAATTCAGCAAAAGGCTGAAGAATATTTTGCTGGCCAGGATAAAACACAGGGCAGCTACAAGCAGTTCAAACGCTGGGAGTGGCTTACAGAAAGAAGGTTGATGCCCAACGGTACTATGGCCAATACAACAGCCATGAATATGCAGGCAATAGACGAATATTATACCGCCTACAATCAGGGCAAAAGCGGTGATCAAACCGAATCTACTTTCGGATACTGGCAATTTCTCGCACCCACAAGCCACACCCTTGGCGCTGGCTGGAATGGAGGTATTGGCAGGGTAAATTGCATTACGTTTCATCCTACCCTGGCAAACACATTTTATATTGGTATGCCTTCCGGCGGACTTTGGAGAACCACAGATGGCGGTACAACATGGACAAATCTGACAGACGGTATGCCTACCCTTGGTGTTTCTGGAATTGCTATTGATTACAACAATACCAACATCATTTATATCCTTACAGGAGATGGTGACGGTGGCGATACTCAATCTATTGGGGTTCTCAAAACCACTAATGGAGGCACCACATGGTATCCCACCGGATTAAGCTGGGGTGTAACGGATTTTAACCGTGGATTTAAACTCATGATGCATCCCACTACGTCAAGTACACTTTTTGCAGCCACTACACTGGGTGTTTATAAAACCACCAATTCAGGAACCAGTTGGACGCTTGTGAAAAGCGGCAATACCTACGATATGGAATTCAAACCCGGCACACCGGCAACAATGTATCTTTCCACAGGATCACAATTCTGGAGATCAACCGATACGGGCGACAACTGGACTCAAATTGTTTCAGGCATGCCCGCGGGTTCCACAAGAATTGCAATCGGTGTAACACCTAACAATACGGCTTATGTTTATTTGTTTTGCGGACCAACAACAGCCGTAGGTGCTTTCAAAGGCGTTTACAGATCAACAGACAGCGGTTTGAACTTTGCAGTAAGAGCTACAACACCTAATTTACTTGGCTATGATGCCGCAGGAAATGATTCGGATCACCAGACGACTTATGACCTCGCGGTTGCCGTTTCAAGAACTGATGCCCAGGATCTGCTCACAGGCGGTATCAATTGCTGGGTTTCGGTCAACGGCGGAACGAACTGGACCATTTCTTCACACTGGTACGAAGCAGGAAATACCATCGGATACACCCATGCCGATATTCATGCACTTGAAATCAATCCATTGAACAACAATCTGTATTGCGGCAGTGATGGCGGAATTTACAGATCAACCAATTTCGGAACCGACTGGACTGACCTTTCAACCGGTATTGCATGTACACAATGGTACAGGATTGAAGGTACCGAAGCGAACAGCAACCTTTTGGTAGGTGGAACACAGGACAACGGTTCGAACAAATGGAGCGGTGGAACCGGATTTACGCATGTAAGAGGCGCTGACGGTATGGATGCCATGGTGGACCATTCGAACCAGTTGATTTTTTATACCACGCGCCAATACGGTTACATCGAGAAAACTTCCAATGGAGGAACAACCTTTTCCAATGTTTCACCTTCATCCGGAGCATGGGTCACGCCATTAATCATGAATCCTTCAACAGCTACGACCATTTATGCGGGGTATGCCGATGTATTTAAATCCACCAATGGTGGAACATCATGGACAAATACCGGAGCTGACGGCAGAGGAGCTATGTCTATAGGCGTGAGCAATACCAACAGAATCTTTGCTTCCAACGGCAGTACGTTTTACCGTTCCGATGATGCAGCGGCAACCTGGCTCAATAAAAGCGCAGGATTACCCGCAAATACAATTACATTCATAGCTGTTGACAATACAAATTCGCTGGATGTTTTTGTTACTTATGGTGGATACACAAGCGGTCAAAAAGTCTATGAATCCATTGACGGAGGCGATAACTGGACAAATATATCCGGAAGCCTGCCAAACGTACCTGTCAATTGCATTGCTTATGATTTTAATTCTTTTGATGGGATTTATGTAGGAACAGATATCGGTGTGTTTTACCGCGATGATAATCTGGGTGACTGGATTCCGTTCACGAACGGGCTTCCAACTGTACGCGTATTCGATCTCGAAATCAATGAAACTGCCGGATTGATACGTGCTGGAACTTATGGCAGAGGGTTATGGACTTCGGATCTCTTTACAGGCTGTCCGACAGATTACTTCCTGACTGTTGGTAATGATCCGAGCAACCCTAATTATACAGGTTTCCAGCAATATCATGCAAGCAACAGCGTAACTTCTTCAAGAATAATTACCGGGGGTCTTGGAACAGATGTATCATATCAGTCGGCAAACTATATTACATTGACCACCGGCTTTAATGCTAAAGAAGGTAATTTGTTTAAAGCGACCCTGGGCCCTTGTTATTCCAGTGATAAATCTTCTGCAGTATTGAATGAGGAAAAAGAGGTTGCTGAAGATAATCTACCTGAAAAATGATATAGTGCTGTTAAAAATTTAAATTATGGAGACTTGTGATTTTTCAAATTTTAAAAATTAAGAAAATGAAAATAAAATATTCCATGTTACTAATTATGATCACAGCAACATTGGGCCAAACTTATGCCCAATACCTGGTAAACCAGGGCGCAGATATCAGGATCAATGCCGGTACTGCTCTTGTGATCGCCGGAAATTTCCGGAATACTTCCGATGGAAGCATGACCAACTCCGGGAATGTAATTATTACCGGAAACTGGACAAATGATGCGGTGGCCGGAAATCTTCTGCAAGGGACAACAGGAACTGTTCACCTGGTGGGTTCTGTTGTTCAGAATATTGCAGGAACCACGAAAACATGGTTCAGCAATTTAAACCTGTTAAACAATGCAGCTCTTGGTGTGGAAACTTCTGTTTCTACCACCCTTACGCATGTAAACAAATCCCTGGCACTTGGTAACTTTAATCTTATTATGGAAGGTGCTGCTTCAATAAACGGCGCTTCATCTTTGGGTTATATTGTTGCCGCCGGAACGGGTAAATTGCAACGGCAGGTAGCTAATTTCGATACACAATTTCCGGTTGGGACGGCTGCTTCTTTTGTTCCTGTCGTACTGAAAAATTCGGGTGTGGTTGACAATTTTGGTGTGAATGTGTTTGCTGACGTACGCCAGAATGGTACAATCGGGCCAACCATTCCTCAAATCAATGATTGTGTGAATATGACCTGGGTGATCACAGAAAATACAGCTGGCGGTTCAAACCTGTCGGTAACACCCTATTGGAGTGCTGCAATTGAAGGAGTAACCTTTGACAGAACCAACTGCGGTATCGGTCATTATACTGCCGGTGCCTGGGATCCGCAACCTGCTGGCGCTGCCGGTGGAGCGAATCCCTATTTTGTAACCCGTACAGGAATTTCGGCTCTTTCTGCTTTTGCAGTCGGTGACCTGGAATCCCCAATGGCCAGCCCGTTACACATTATTCTTGATGTCACTGCCCTGCTTGAAGGCCCTTATAATGGAGCAACCATGACGCCGTTCCTTAATGCAGGCGGTTACCTGCCATTGGCTCAACCCTATAATGTTGCTCCATGGAATTACGCCGGAGCTGAAAATGTGGGAGCCATACCGAATGTAAACGTTATTGACTGGGTGCTTGTCGAACTGAGGGATGCAACCAGCGCTGCCAATGCAACCGGTGCAACTGCAATAGCCCGTCAGGCTGCGTTTGTACTGAATGATGGCAGAGTGGTGGCAATGGATGGAGCCAGCGATTTGTTTTTCAGCAACACGATTAACAATCAGTTATTTGTTGTAATATGGCATCGCAACCATCTTGGTGTGATGTCGGCGAATGCACTGGTAAATGTGGGTGGTACTTACTCTTATGATTTCACAACTGCAGCCGGCCAGGCCTATGGAGCTGATGCACATAAATTGCTTGCCGGTGGAAAATATGGGATGTATGGCGCTGACGGAAACGCTGATAAGGCTGTAACAATTCTCGATAAAACCGCTGTTTGGTTGCCAAACGCCGGAACCAGGGGATATAAAGCCGGTGATTTCAATATGAACGGCCACGTCAACAATCCTGATAAAAATAATGTATGGGTTCCCGATAACGGTAAAACATCAAAGGTTCCCAACTAATGAATTATCTTTCGTCTTTCTGACGGTTTAAAATTAATATTATAGCAAAACAGGTCCGGAGATTCCGGGCTTGTTTTTTTCTGCCTTGATACTACTCTATTTTATGGGAATTTAATGCAATGGCTTACCGTCTTCTGTATGTTTATCCAGGTAATATCTTACCATAGGCCTGTTTTTTGATTTTCTGTCTGCAATCTCAAATCCGGCACGTTCAAATGATTTGAATAACCCTATCCATGCAAAAGAGTCCGGAAGTATTTGCTTTGTTGGAATTGCCGGATAGGCTTCAATTATTTTTATTCCCGTTTCGCGGGCATAATTGATGACTCCTTTTAAAAGCTCCACAGAAATTCCATGTCGCCTGAATTTTTTATTTATAAAGAAGCAGGGAATAGACCAAACTGCTTTGTCATCAATACGTTTGTGAATGCGGGAATTTTCAAGTTTAATAAAATCTTCGCGTGGGGCAAATGCACACCAGCCGATGGCCTGTCCTTCATAAAGTCCAAGAAGACCTGTTGGCCGGCCTTTCCTGATAATTTCCATCATCGCACTTTTATTACCTTCATTCGTTTTTCCTTTTTGGAAGTCCTGTCTTTTGAGCCTGTAATACATGCACCAGCAGTTCCCGCAGGCTCCCTTTTTACCGAAAAGCTCTTCAAATTTGTTCCAGTTCCTCATTGTAAGTGGTTCGAAAGTGAGCCTTCCTGATAAGTCTGGATTTTTTACATCATTAATCATATCATTGTTTAGTGATTTCAATTTTTAGGTCGGTGTATATGATCTTCTGCCTTCCTGATTATCCGGTAAAATAACTGCAAATCCTCTTTCGTAAGAATTTGTCCGTCATCAGCAACATGGTTTATCGGAAGATGAAGAACAATCACAGGAAGGTTCTGTACCCCGGATGAGTCCGTTGATAATTCCGGCAGCGCACCCAACTCCGGACCTTACGCTGATGGCGCCTTCAGGACAATTCTTTTCGCAGGCCCCGCATTCCATGCAAAAGTCTTTGTGGTTTATGAATGCCTTTTTATCTTTGATCAGAAAAACTTCATGCGGGCAAACAAGGGTACACATCCTGCAACCAGTGCATTTCTGCTGATCAAGCCCAAGGGTCACAACATCCTTTAAATAAACGAATCCATTCATACCGAAATAAACCTTGTAATTATCCATCCTATGAAACCCAGTCCCGCAAATCCAATCTGAAAAGGTACAGCAGTTTTCATTTCTTTCTGAACCCCGGAAAGTGACGTAAATGTTGAAGAACCGGTAAAATTCATAGCAAGGAATGATGAGAGCCCTCCCGCCATGAGGAACCATGATACGATTTCAAAGATTGTATTTCCAAGGTAATTAAAAATAAGAAGAAATACAGCAATAAGCCATCCCGTCATTAATCCCTTCAAAGCAAACCTTTTAAAGGGAATGTAGGGCAATAGTGCGGGTGCCAATGCACATCCCGCTAGATAGGATGCCAATAGATTGACAACTGTTCTGCCTCCAATGGTCCATGCAGTGTCAATTGAATAGCCATTGGAATTAAGCCCTGACAATATAAAAAACAGTGCGGGAACAAAAATTAAATAATATCCCCCATGTGCAAGTTCAACGGGAATGAGCTTCATGCGCTCCTTCAACGGAAATTTAATCCTGCGCATTTCTGCAGTCGCCTTATGTCCAAGGGCGATAAATTCCCTGATATCATTAGCCCGGACCGGGCCATAGATGACATTGAAGCCCGATTGGCTTTTTACCTCATGGGCCGAAACACCTGTAGCTCCAAGCTGCGGGACTACGAGCCTTCTGTGGCTGACAATTTTATCAATTTCACATAACCTGATCCTATTAACCAATTCTTTGGTTCCGAAGGTTCCTTTCCCTGCTGCACACCATACATTGATACCTTTTGTGTCCAAAACAAGTACCCAGGCATTCATCCCTTGCAGGGCTCTGCGCAGATGGTCGAAACTTAACTTGAAACTGGCCGTCACGAAAACATCAGCATTTTTATCCGGTTTACCAACAGCATACAATCCAGGCTCTATCTTGTATTTCATCCTGCCGACTGACCAGCGCACTTTAATAGTACTCCACAAATCGGTATTATTCCAAATAGTTGATATTATCGGTACTTTACCTGCATCTGTATCAAGAAATCCGGTGATGTAATGCGGTTGTACCATAACATCATACGGTTAATAGAAAATAGAATCCTGTTATGATCATTGCGATACCTCCGGAATACTTAATTATTGTTCCAAACCTGGCAATCATTGTTGTAATTTTTCCAAGTCCCAGGCCAATGCCTATCATCCCTGCTGCCAGAGGTATTCCATATCCAAGCGAAAACGAAAACAACATAAGGATGCCCCATATTAAACTTCCCTTTACAAAAGACGCTGCAAGAACTATCGGGAAAAAGGGATTACAGCATAAACTGCAGGCTGAAGACAAACCTCCAACAATCAATCCAAAAATAATGGCAGAGAATAAATTATCCTTATGGTTATTCAGCCTGACGTTCAGCGATGGTATTTTAAAAGGCAAGAAGTCCAGAGTAAACAATCCAAAGAATATGGAAATCAGGCCGACTGCAATCTTCCAGTAATTGCCGAATGCTTCATTGATCGTTTCGCTTGCATAACCTATAATTCCACCTATTATAGTCAGCGAGATAATCGTCCCGGCAAGGAAAAAGATTCCGCTCCCTACTACTGCTTTTGATTTGCCGGATGAACCGATACTACCTGTATAACCTGCAACAACGCCGATAGTTGCAAAATTGCAGGCACAGGATAACACACTGATCAATCCCATTCCAAACACCGCAATTAATACAGTTATTCCTGCATGGTCAGAGCCTAAAACCTGCTGAATCCATGCTTCCATTATTTACCGGCTTTGGAACAGCATGATGGATTCTTTGAAGGATCACATACTTTGGAGCATGCATCCTGACTGATTGTGTCGCAACTTACTGAATTTTCACCAGGAATTACAGTTCCCTTTGCATCCGTTGTATTATTGTTTATCAGCTTCATCGCCGCGATTGCCAAGGCGGCTATAACGATTACGATAAACACTATTTTCGTCCAGGGTTTGCTTTTTGATGGCTGGCAACAATCACTGCCGCAATCACAATCATTCGTTGATTTAACTTCCATCTTAAATTTCCTTTTTTAGATTTATGTGTTCTTCTCGATGTTCCCGAAGCGACCTTTTCCTTACTTCGGCAAATGAGTGATTATTTGAAGAGCGTGATTAACTCACCCTTACCATTGAACCATTCTGATAAACCATAGTACTTACGGGAGACTCCGTCTTTCCTCACCGGCCTGATTTTATCCTTACTCTTTGACAATTGACTTAACACGGGTGAAATTTTGCCGTAAGTTGCCTTTTTCTCGCGTTCATCAATAGAATAATGAACCATTGCGTAGTGTGTAATATCCTTTAAGGAGAGTATTCTTTTGTTTTTACTCAATGTGTCAGTGATAAACTGACCCCAGTTGTATTTTGTATTCGCGGGTAAAGCAACACCAGGTTCATCTTTACTTGTTAGCTCTTTGGGCGCAATGACTGCAGGTGAATTATCACCCGGCTTTCTCAGGCTGTAAAAATTGCCTTTATGTCCTTTTTGTTTGATACTCGTCAATAAATTATACCTTACCCTTAATCGCTGAAGGGTTTGGGTGAGTAACGATTTAGCAGATTTCGAACCCGCCAGGTTAACATGATATTGCTTTTGATATGACTTAAATATTTGATCCTTTGTCATAGGCTTATCATGTTCCCTGAGAATTTGAGGGATATAGTTGTGCCAGTCAGGATTGTTTGTCGGGCGTCCTCTGCGTTTAAGATTGACATCTGGCTGCTGCGCAGGTTTTATATCTTCAACCTGTACGAAGGGAGGAGGAGTATAAATGACAGGTGGTTTTTCACTGATCATGGGTTCATGAACCAGTTTACTTAATAGTTGAATGATCTCCGCTGAACGCTGGCTAAGTTTTTCCAGTTCGAGGAGGTAATGGTTTTTTAATTCTTCTGCCTGTTTGGGTGTAAGTTCAATGTGTATCATGTGATATAATTTTTTTGTTATGGCAAAAATAGATAATAATATTTTCAAATACAAAGCCCGGGAAAATAAAATTCATTGATATATACTTAAATACCTCCTCACCGGCAAGTCTTCCTGCCCGGCTTGTGGGTCATCAGAACTTGTGGTTTGATTTCCGGAATTATTAAGTTTGTAACTTATTACCTGCCTGTCTTTGCTTAAGCCTTTGGCAAAGTTACAAACTTTGCTTACCTGCCCGCCAACACAAAGGACTATTATGGCAGGCGGGTTTATCCCCACGAGCGATCCTGCGGAATACCCGCTGGTGCAGAGTACAAACTTTGCTTATTAATTCCTCCAAGTGGTACTTCGGAAAACTTGGAGGAGCGGGAGAGGTTTAAACTTCGAGTTTACCAGCCTTATCTTAAACTATTGCAGAGGTATTCCTGGTGTAAAGAGCGGGATTACTGATACCTATCGAACCGTCCCGCCTGTGGCGGGATGGTGTGAGAGGTTCTCCCCATCAGCTATTGCTGGTGGGGCAGGCTACTCGATTGTGTTTAGTTATTCTCTTAATTTCAATTAGCCTCTTTTTCCAACTCGACTATTTTATCAAAAAGTTGTTTTTGTTGATAATCTAATAGCTTGGATATTTCAGTCATCCTGACCCCCCATTTCGGTCATGTTGACCCCCCTGGGTTAATTGGTTCAAAGAACGAGATGAGCTGACAATATTACAGCTTTTTTCTTAAACTTTCTCCTTTTAATTCTATCCGGTGTGATGTGTGCACCAGGCGATCTAAAATTGCATCTGCAATGGTTT
>Ga0172370_10000420_pt1 | contig 66768 bp, 61 predicted proteins | sample LakKiv5m_FD_114538 | JGI IMG/M metagenome (GOLD analysis project Ga0172370, IMG submission 114538) | Freshwater microbial communities from Kabuno Bay, South-Kivu, Congo - kab_022012_11.5m | ecosystem: Environmental > Aquatic > Freshwater > Lake | place: Democratic Republic of the Congo... | reverse complement strand
CTGAAGCGATCGGCAATATGGCCAAAGATTATCCCGACAAAGTAGCCAAGGCTATTCCGAATTTGCTCAAAAACACGACTGACGATAAGATAAACACGACGGTTATCAAATGGTGCGCGGCTTTCGCGCTTGCAGAAATTGCTAAACATAATTCTAAAACCAGAAAACAATTACTGCCGATTTTTGAAAAGATTATCAAAAAAGAGAAAAACAATGGCGTGAAGAATGTGTATGTCAAAGCATTAAAGGTGATTGAAAAAGAAAAATAATATGAACAAAATAATTTTAGGTACAATTTGCGGTTTAGGATTTGGAATCATTGATGTTTTGATCATGATTCCTTTGAAATATGAAAATAACCGAAAAAGGGTGGAGGCGATGACGTCCGCTTTTATTGAAAGATTTTTGATTGGCTTTTTGATTCCCAATGTTGATTTAGGAGTTCATCCTGCTGTTATCGGACTTCTGCTTGGTTTTGGTTTAAGCTTGCCTTCCGCAATTATTACCAGAGCTTATGCGCCGATTATCGGAACGGGAATTGTTGGTAGCGTAATTATTGGATTTGTGGTTAATGCGGTGTTATAAAAGAATTTGCCGCCAAAGAAAAACTTGAAATCGTCATTTTCACTTCCGCTTTCCACCTATTCATCAGACAGACAAGGTGCGGTAGGCGAAAGGGGGTCTGGGGGGAATTCCGCCCGCCGAGCCAATCGCGCGCAAAATCAGTTCGAATTTTTTCAAATACACACCGCCAGTTGGAAAATGAAAGGTTTGACTTGCAAAGCTAAAGGGCATCGGTCAAACTTAGAGACAGAAAACTAAATGAGAATATTAGTCAAGATAAAACCGGGCTCAAAAGTTAATGAAGTAAAGGAGAATGGCGAGAGGCGGTATAGCGTGAAAGTAAAGGCCCCCGCCAAAGAAAATAAGGCCAATATGGAACTTCTTAAAACATTATCGGAGTTTTTCGGTGCTGCTGTATCTCAAATCCACATTTCAAGAGGACGCAGATCTAGGACAAAAATTATTGAATTGGAAGCAGATTAATTCTATTTCAACCAGAAACAAGTCTTTCTTTACTGACTTTATATTTTTTGACACCATATACCTAAGATCATTTTTCTACCTTGATGATCTCAAGCTTAGAAGTATGACAGAGGAGATCTAATAAAAAATATGGAGGGACGTGATTTAGAAAAAACACACGAGGAGACTGCCAGACCAGAGGAAGGGCTGGGAGAGAACGGTCATGCTGACGCGAAAAGACAAGATAAGAGTCCAGCGCCAATAACACCCGAGACATTGCAAACTAGAATTCTTGATCTTGAAGCTATTGTACAATCAAAAGACACTCCTGTTCTATATAGAGAACAACTTGCGGAATTAGTCGAGCGACCGCTACTTTCTGCTTGCGAAGAACTTTACGATAAAAATATTGTTACACTAAGCACGTCCGCCAACAAGCAAAATGTAGAATTTAACGATCCGGAACATCCCGAACAAAAGAGGCCCGGAGGGGGGGCTTACATAATTATTGATTTTGACGCTTTATCGGCGAAGAACCAGGAAATTGGACGGTCTTTGGGTGAAGTCTACGGTGTAGGCAGCAAAAGAAACCTAAGAATTGTTATTCCCCTCACAAGAGAGTCCACTTTTGAAGAGGTTCAGACTAAAGCGGAAGAGATCGCGCACAAATTCGCCAAACAACGATATCGAGCGGTAACTGGTACATTAGAACAGGTGCGCCAATTATTTGGATTTGAACCAAACGATGAATCAATGCAACCAGAGGATTTTGCCAATGGCTACTATTGGTCTGCAGAGCAAAAAGTATTTTTTTTGAGCAAAGAACAATACGAAAAGGCGATGGAAAAGGTGGATGAGTGAAAAAGACTTGAAATTGTCCTTTTCGCTTCCGCCTCAGGAAAGAGGTGGTGGGAGATGATTTTGGGCAGAAAATTCTACCCGCCCCCTACCCTCCTTTATGATTAGTAATTTTGATATAACAAAGACATGAACGAAACCGAAGCACAAAATTCACCCAACATCTATCCGGAACAATAAGGCAACTTTTCCAAGGAGATCGAGAGATTGTTTGACGAGCTTGCCGAGAGAGACGATCGGCTCGTGCGAGAAAGTTTAAGCCGGCCGAGGAAGCAGAACGAGGATAGCACGGAAGAAGGGGAAAAATATATCGCCCGACGGCGAAAAGAGTATGAAGGGTTTTGTCTTGACCAAAAAATTGCTCACATCACCAGTAATTTTTTATGAAATGGCCGGGGGGAGGATATAGGGAACAGATAGAAGAGGGGGAGGCGAGAAACATTTTTAAACCAGAAGAGCTTGTTAGGGTTAAGCGGCTTTTTTCTGACACCGACAAAATTATTGGTGAATTGGGGTACGATCAAGAAGTAGCAACTCTGGTTACGGGCGGAAGAAATCTCAAGGGTGAAGACCAGACGAAACGCTTAAGGATAATCGGGGAGGTTTTTTTGCAAATGATCGAGATGGGTTATTCTGTTCAAGAACTTCGATCATGAAAAAAACCTGGCAAGAAAAAATAGCCGATAAGTCTTCTATGCCAAAAGTACTTACCCTAGAAAAAAGGTTCCCTTGCTACAATGCCGTTCATAAGATGGGCGCCGAAGCCGGCGACCAAGTTATCTTAGTTAACCCTTCAGAGATATGGCCGCTGATGGCAAAAATACCAAAAGGGAAGGTAACTACCGTCATCGAGATCTGTAAGAGTATCACCAAGAAACATCAAGTTAAGGGGTGCTGTTCTCTGACGACGGGGATTTTTATTATGTCGATCGCAAATGCCATAGAGGAGGCAATTGAAAATAAGGAGCATAGTGAGTTTGTGAAAATACCTTATTGGCGGACTCTCAAGGCAGATGGCTTTCTTAATGAGAAATATCCTGGCGGACAGGAGAAGCAGAAACAGCTCTTAGAAAAAGAAGAGCTAAGCGTAACCGCCCGAGGAAAAAATTATCAGGTTAAAAACTACCAACAATATCTCTTCAGCTAAATGTGCATGAGAAAGGATAAAAAAACGCAGAGATTGTCGAGAAAGCTGTCTATTTTGATTGTAATTGCCATGTTTTTGGTAAATTTTGCCCCGATTATCAAAAACACTGCTCGCGCGGACACCTATTCTTCATACACCGTCCTATTTAATACCAGAAGCAACACTTCTTACCGCGCCGGAGCTTCTATCCCTGATGGAGGTAGCGCCCTTCAACTGACTGATCAGTATGGGGGTTTCAGCGCCCCCCATATTTAACTAGTGGCTTCGCCCGTACACAAACGATCATTCCTACCAGCACTGCAGTTTGGGGAACTGTATCCTATATTGCTAACTTCCCCGAAGAAACTAGCGCCAAGATTCAGATCGCCGACGGCGACGGCGCCCTGTTCCCTGATTTAATCCTACCTGGCAATTCAGGTGGCTTTTCTGGTACAACAGTGGATATCAGCGCCCTATCCACCACCTGCATTGCCCGATCTTATACCCAGGGTTGGAATGAAGCGAAAATTGGCCGAATTCAGATCAAATTTAACCTTTATACCACCGATACTAACAGCAATAATCCAGCCGGAGAAAACGCTGCCAGCGTCCCAGAAAAGACAACCTCCCCCTCGTCCTAAAGAAGTTCCGCCAACAAACTCGTTGCTTATATCTTATTAGCCCTAATCGGCCTAGCCACGTATCTGGCCTACCGCCACAAACAAACTGGCTAGAGTACTGCTATCACTCTATCTCTATCGCCGTTCCCTCGATGATTGCTTTAGAAACCTTCTTGTTAGCTACGGATAGTAAGCGAGCGAAGGTGCTCTGCGAGGTCTTCATCTCTTTTGCCGCCTCAATCTGACTCAAACCAACAACATTTTTTAGTCTAAGTGCCTCCGCCTCTTCCATTGAAAGAGTAACAACCTCCAAGCAACTCATTGGCACACCTCGTGGCTTAAAGTAGGTGGCACGTGGGCAGAATCTCACACAACGACAAAGTTTTGGTCTTGGCATAAGTTAATTATAGCTGATGGGTAGAAAACCCTGCCCATTTTAGCCAAAGGCAAATGGGTAGGGTTTTCTTTAGCTGTTCTTTTCAAGAGCCGCTTTCTCCTCGCGAATAACTGCCAGCTCTCGCTCTAGCGCCCTCTCTTCTTCCTCTAGAGCAACCAGCTCGTTTTTGGGAGAAACAAAGCGACGATAGCGACAGCCACAGCAATTAAGTCCCATTCCACAGGCGCAAGGACCAAACCCGCGACCAGTCATTGGACCATCTCCATTAGGACCCGTTCCATCAAACCTAGGCATTACTCACCCCCTTTCTCTTATTATTTATATCTAGTTATGAGTATATATTCATAACTAGATAATGTCAAGTTATGTTCCTCCAAAAAACTTCGTAGACATTTCAATTAAACAGTAAGCGCCCCGCTCATATACGTATGAGCGGGGCGCGACTTTATCTCCTCGTCGCCCGATGGGCAACGAGCCAGAAAGCGCTGTCGAAGTATCTTTCGATCTTAATCACAACCAATGGTACCCCGCGTGCCCCGCATCTTCCCCAACACCAACAAGCGGGGTCAAACCCATGCACTACCGGTTCTCCGTCTTCCGTGCACCACTCTTCGTTCAGCCCGGCAAGAAAAACGGGGGTTGGCAGTCTGTAGGAACCGGAGAAAAATTGTTCCATCTCGATACTGGTGTGTAGGTTGGGGTAATGGCGCCAGAGATTGGTTAATGCACTCACTGGGGCAGAGCGCATCTCCAAGCGCCCCAGCAACTCTAACGCCCCTTTGAGGTTCCAAGACAGGCCATTGTCGGGGTGGACGAGGTACGTCTTTGGAGTATCGGGCAAGATGACGATCGATGCATCTTGCTCGTATTCAACTTTGACTCTTTCCGTCCCCACTCCCGTTTCATCTTCCAGCCCTGGGAGTCCTACTGTTCTTACCATTCTATAGCCTCCTGGCAATGAAGATGTGAGGTACGCACTATACTGCGCTAAGTGTAGCACAAAAATCAGATCTTATCCAGACACGAGATGAGAAAAAATTGCGCTACAATAAAGTTATGATAAATAAAGCGCGCTCGGTTATCCGCGGCTACAGTCGCCAGAAAGAGGAAGAGCAGGCCAGGCTGGTAGCTAAAGAAAACGGCCTGCCTTACATAAATTTGGTAAACTACCCCTTCACCGGCGATGTTCTGGCTCTTATCCCAGAAGCCACGGCCCAGAAGTTCCTGATTGTTCCCTTCACCCGCGTCGGCAACACTGTTCGTGTCGCCACACCCTATCCCCATCAGACCAGTTTACCAGCAGTAATGAATCGGCTCGGTGAGCGGTTAGAAGTCAATTTTGAGCCGTATGTTTGCTCCATCACCTCGGCCACGGCCGCCCTAAAAAAGTTTAAGGAGTTAATTCCAAAGAGTGGCGACACCCAGGCACAGGCCAAAAAAGAATCAGTTGAGCAGTTTATTCATCAGGTGAAAAACCTGACCGACCTAAGCGGTCACATTCAAGCCAGCACCACTACCGAGATGCTGGAGACAATTATGTCGGGGGCGCTGGCCTTTCAGGCAACTGACGTGCATTTCGAACCTCAAGCCACTGGAGTAAGAGTACGCTTCCGACTTGATGGAGAGCTAATACCGATAACCGAGATTGAGGAATCAAGCTATCGGTTACTGCTTTCACGCATTAAAAATCTGGCTAGATTGAAACTAAACCGCGGAGCGGGAGCACAAGATGGTCGTTTTACCTTAGAAATTGGTTATGAGAGCGTTGACATTCGGGTTAATGTGTTACCCGCCACCTACGGAGAAACAGCGGAATTTCGTCTATTAACCGGCCGAGCCCTGCTAAATGTCGATTCTCTTGGTTTAACCGAGGCGGTAATCTCGGCAGTTAAGCGCCATATCAACCAGCATAGCGGTTTAATAATCGTTACCGGCCCAACCGGGTCGGGGAAAACCACCACCCTGTACGCGATTTTACAGCTTCTGAACAAGCCGAATACGAAAATTATTACCATCGAGGATCCGGTGGAGTACAAAATTGTCGGCATTGAGCAGATACAGGTTGACCCGGCTAGCGGGTTTGATTTTCCCGAGGCCTTGCGTGGTATTTTGCGCCAAGATCCGGACGTTATTCTAGTTGGGGAGATCCGCGATAAAGAAACGGCAGAGATTGCCATCAACGCCTCGCTTACGGGGCATTTGGTACTAACCACTCTGCATACAGAAGAAGCGCCGGCCGTGTTTGCCAGATTACTCGAGATGGGTGCGCCGGCGTATCTTCTGGCAGATGCAATAAAACTAGTTATCGCACAGCGGTTGGAGAAAAAAACCTGTGTCAACTGCCGAGGGAAGGGTTGCGACTCTTGCCGAGGCACCGGCTTCAAGGGGCGCTACGCTATAGCGGAATATCTGGAACCAACTCCAGAGTACGAGGAACTCATTCGCCGCAAGGCCTCAATCGCCGAGTTTCGGGAGTTATACACGGCTCAGAAAAATAGGTAGCAAGAAAACGATAGGCGTAGGTTTTGTGTTCTGGCTATCCTAAGTTGCCCAAGCTTGTTCCAAAGCCAACGGCAAATTTAATGATAAAGAAGGCAAGGGTAATAACTACAATACCTATGATTGCGTTAATAATCCCATTGCGGGCTTCTGTTGCCTTAGCCGCATCTCCACCCGAAGTAATATACTTAACTCCATAAAGTACTAGGTAGATGAAGGCAACAATAAAGACAATAATTAGAAAAGCGTTGATAATGTTTGCCAACAATTTCTGTGCTTCAGTTACTGACCCTCCCTTAGCGAAGGAGAATAGCTTAAATTGCTCCCATCTAAAACTAGCTGAACTTCCGACTACTTCCGCCGCCCTAGCTGTGCCTACTGCTCCCAAATTACTTAACAATTCAATCATTTATTCCTCCTTTTTCTTATCTTGGCAGGGCGTGAAAAGTTGTCAAGGGGGGTAAGTCATATTTTATAAACATAGGTGAAAAGCCCCAAACTTTAATGCTGCGGAAGGAAAGGCCAAAAAGCCAAAGAGCAAAAGTCAAGTTAAAAAACAGTCGTTAGAAATTTTCAGTAAATCTTCAATCTCTCAACGACCAACGGCTGATTAAACCAAAAAGCAAAAACCAAGGCTAAACAAAAAATAATGAATGCAGTGAGGAGAGCCCAATTTAAAAAGCTTACCCAGCCGAGCCTACCGAAAAGAGACGAGGTGGAGAAATTGAGAGTCAACATAGTCTTGATGTTGTCCCGCGTTATCGCAAAATTGCGATAACGATAAAATATGAACATCGCCTTGCTTGCTATTGGAACAGACATCTAAAGTTGTTGCTCACAAATTGAGATTTGCTAATTCTTTTAGGGGTAAGAGTATGGCCGGCGCTTGCGCGCCGGCCGTTTTCATTCGTATCACGTTGTTATTCGAGTCACGATAACATTTTCATATCTCCGTAACTCGAACCATGTCTTGAGCTGATCTTCCGTTCCCCGGAATTCCCGCTCCTCTTCGTGGGGTCTCCCCCGAGGGTCAGTTGCCTCAACCTTAAACATAAAGGGCACTGGGAAACCACGCTCCAGATCGCCCCTCAGCCCTCTCAACTTGGCGCTGAGGGCGAACCGGAAGACGACCATCAGTATGGCGAGTCCGATGATGGCCGCGAGACCGATGGTCTTCACGGTTGCCACATGTGAGGCGAGACTGCCCAGCGTTTCCGAAACGCTGGTTACGCTATTGCTTGTGCTAGAAACCGTCCTGGCGAGGGCGACAACATCACTTGCCACACTTTCAGCAGACACTTTCGCATCTGCTGCAGCTTCGTTTGCCTTATTTGCAGACGCCTCTACAGTGGCCAGATTGGTTTCCAGCTGCTTAGTCTGGCTGAGAGCTCCGGTGACATCCCTCGCCACCTTGCTGACCTCGCTCTCCAACCGCCCCGTGCGGACGTTGAGCTTGCCGATCGCGGCGCTGTTGCGCTGCACGCCCTCGTTGGCGGTGCGCGCAAGCGCTTCGGCCGATTCAGCTCGCCGGTTGGCGACGCTGGCCAAATTGCGCGCCTCAGCGACTGCCGCCTCAAAACCCTGACCGGGCGTTAACCCGGCCTCGTCCACGCTCTGCCCGAGTACGGGCAGGGCGAGCAGCCCTATTAGGGCTGCCAACAGGAACCTCTTCAAGACAACCTCCTTTGCCGCCCTTTTGGGCGACGATGTAATGTACCAACTATCGCTAGTCGAAATATACCATAAATACACAAAAAAGTCAAGCCATCTGCCCCTTAAAATGACCGTGCAGCAACTGCCAGCTACATCTACAACGAACCGACAAAACTAGCTACCGCGTTGATTATAAATAGAGCCAAGGTGGCAACAACGATACCGATCACGGCATAGATTATCGCTCGTCTGGCTTCGGTAGCCTTGGTGGCATCCCCTTGGGAGGTAATATATTTGATCCCCGCCAATACCAAATACACAAATGAGGCGATGATAAAGATAACAACAAGCCAATTAATAATATCGGCGATCCTTTGCTGGAGCTGAGGAAGGCCGCCTCTTGCCGTAGATTTAAATAATTTATAAAAATTAAAATCAGCTGGGCTCATGGCTTAAGAAAGCCCCTAAAAGAACCAACAATAAGCCCGGCAGACAATGAGATAGCTAGCCCAATCAAGGCGGAAATAACCGTTTTTTTTCCCTGTCCGTATCTCTGCTCGTCCCCCACTGCTGTTGCCATCTGGAAACCGCCTACAACTAGATAGACAAAAGAAATAATTCCCGCCAGAACGCTCAACCTTAGTGTCCAGTATCCGACCGACTGCCCAAGACAAGCTGTTAGAGAGGGCGAAGCCGGAGGAGTGCCAGTAGTACTGTCTATCCGTAGACAGGGCGGGATAAGATTAATAAAATCCGTCCAGGTGTTCATTAAGGCGTGGGGTTATTAACTACTAAATCGAACACTACTCCCATCAAGAAACGAGCAAGGAGAATAACCACCAGACCGGATACCGACCAAAGCAGACCTTTTTTGCCTTTTTCAAACTGCGCCACATCGCCTTGGCTGGAAACCATTAGATAGGCAGAGCGGAAAATGGCCAGAAAAATTCCGATACCGATAACAATAAAGACATAATCCACAATTCTTGCTATTAAAGAATCTAGGTTATTTGAGTCGCTATAATCCGGGATAGAACGTTCTGGTAGTTTTATATCGATCAGTGCCGCTTGCACCTTTGTAATAAATACTTCCATCATTGTGTACCTAGTGTACCTATTCCTAGAGTTGGGGTTACTAGCCTAATAAGCAAAAGCAGGGCTATTCCGGTCAACGACCCGGCCACCAATTCTTTTGCCTTATTGATCTCCTCGGGCTTGCCTTGGCTTTTTCCATAAAGGATACCGGCATAAATAACTATTGCCACCGCCACCGAGCTGCCAACACCTACTGCCAGATCAATAAGATCAGTAAAATAATCCGTAAAACCGGTGTAACTGTTTTTTCCGCTAATACTTAGCCCCGGTGTCCAGGCGGCTGCTTGGGCCGAGGCAATCCAAAAGCTGCTCCTTAGCCAGTTCATAACAGCTGCTTAAGCGCCTCCGCCGCCGTGTCTACCGCTGTGGAGGCAGATTGTTGGGAGACAAGTTTCCCTCTTGCCATATCCTGCAGTATTTTGGTGACCGTCTGCCACTCCGGCTGATAGACGGTGTGCGAGGTGGGAATTTGGGCGGCAAACAGATCGAGAGTCGATAGGTCACTCGAGGAGCTTACACTGCTGTTAGCCGGATCAACTTGACCAACTGTTACCTTGCCTGTTAGCTTGCTGTACAACCTTAAACCCTCCCTCTCTTGGGTGGCTCGAATCACCTGCCAAGCGGTACTGGAGTTGGGGCTGGTTTTGTTGACTACCTGCGTCCAGTAGGCAGCGTAATCCACTCGTTTATCGCTTGGTTCGATAAGATCTTTGTCCTGTGGCAGGGGAATAATCACCGCCTGATCAAAGTCTTTGTTTATTCGCCTTATATCCATCGCCAAAGTGGAGTAGCCAACCATCATCCCGAGCTTACCGGCCACGAAGGCTTGGGTTGGATCGCCGGCCGTCGCTGGCCAAGTGTAGTTGGGGTTACCTGTTTCGGCAAATGAGGTAAAGAAGCTAAGAGCATCCTGGGCGGGGTAGGTTTCGGTGCCGGATTTGGCAAGATGAAGCGCCACAGTCTTCTCATCACTGCTGTAGAGCCGACCGCCTTTTTGGGTGAGTAGTGCAAGATAAAAATCAATCGGGGCGTAGGTATTCTCCAGATTGCCAGCGGATAGACCCGAGCGGGTAACGGTTCCACGGGTCGATTCAGTTATCAGCCGCGACCATTGTTCTACTCCTGCCCAAGTCGTCGGGTTGGTAGAAAGAGTGTCAGCTTGGCTGTTATTGGCATCCGACAGGTCGCTCTGGGCGGCACGAACCACGGCCCGATTGATATAGAGTGCCAAAGAATCAACTGCCACCGGCAAACCATAAAGCTGGCCATCACGGGAGTTCTGCTCCACAATCGCTCCAGAAACCTTGGCTTTAAGCGCCTCAATCTGATCCCCCTTGGCGCTATCGCCCCATTGAATATTCTTCGGCGCCGGTGTCAGTTTGGTTTGATGCTTTGGCAGCCAATCAGAGCGAATTAGCCAGATGTCTGGCCCAGTACCGGCAGCGATCGCGTTCACCACCTTGGCCTCATAATCCTTGGCATCCGCGGCGCTAATATACTGGAAATCTATTTTTACTTGAGGGTGATTCGCCAGATATGTGCCGAGAAGTTGGCTATAAGCCTCCCGCTCGTCAAAAGGCGACCATATCTTGATCGTCACCTCACCTGGCTGTTGGTTACCCCGGCCAAGAACAAGCGACAGGACGGCGATGATCACTATCAGCACTACCCCAACAACAATTATCCACAGTTTACGCATTAGCTATCTTTAGCGTGGCGCAATTTGGACAAATATTCAAGCAAGGCAGGGCGGGTTTCGGGGTGTTGCAAGCCAAAGGCGATATTGGCCTGAATAAAGCCGGCCTTGCTACCTAGATCAAAGTAGCTTGCCTGACGCAAACGACAGGCAAACAACGGCCGTTTCCTTGCTAGTTGGTCAATCGCCTTGGCTAAAATCAGCTCCCCGTTAACTGGCTCGAGGTTCTCGATAATAGGAAAAATGTCTGGGTTAAGAATAAAACCGCTAACCGAGATGAGATTTGAGGGCAGACTGTCTTCCCCGGGCTTCTCGACCAGACCAGTGACACGGAGCTGGTTGCCTTCTTTTTTAGTCTCCAAAAAGCCGTATCGGTCGGGACCATTAACCGGATCGGGATTTTCGAGAGCGGTCAAAACCGGTTGGTTCACTTTCTGGTAGGTCGCCATCAGCTGGCACAGCCAACCTGGTTTGGCGGCGATAAATTCATCCCCCCAGAGCACCATAAACGGCTCATTACCAACCAGATCACGAGAGCGTAAAACAGCATGCCCAGTGCCCTTAGGCTCTTTCTGGCGCAGATAAACGAATTGGGCTTGATCGGATATCTGACGAATTTTATCGTACTCTTCCTGCTTGCCAGCGTCTTTGAGCTTCTCCTCCAGCTCAAAATTGTAATCAAAATGATCTTCCAGAGCTCGCTTATTGCTACTGGTAACAAAAAATATCTCTTTCACCCCAGCCGCCACCGCCTCCTCCACGACATACTGAATAACCGGCTTATCAACCACCGGCAGCATCTCTTTAGGAGACACTTTGGTAAAAGGAAGAAAACGGGTTCCGTAACCAGCCGCCAGCACGATCGCTTTACGGACTGGCCGCCCCATAGCGATTACTCTACCTGAACCTTAAGAACGCGGGTGCGCACTTTTTCCTGCTTAGGGATGCGAATAGTCAAAATACCGTTTTTCAAAGTGGCCTCGGCCTTACCTGCTTCAACGGAAACCGGCAGAATGTATGAACGGCTAAATGCGCCCCAATAACACTCTTGCGCAAAGTAAGCTTCCTTGGAGATTTCGGTATCATTTTGGCGCACGCCCTTGATGTTGATCACCTCATCAGTGATGGAGATCTCCAGATCTTCTACCCGCACTCCAGCAATCGGCGCTTTTATTGTAACGCTCTCGTCATCGTGGTAGGCATCAATGGCCAGCTGGCCCTCTTCTTCTAGCCACTCTTCGGAGACAATCTCTTCCTTTTGTTTCATTGCTATTATATTTTGAGACGATATGGAGCATTCGTCAAGGACAAAATCAGCAAATAGCTTATGGCAAAGGAGTGTTTGGCCACTAATTTTTCCTGTTAATTGCCTAATCTGCCAAGAGGAGGGGGAGTGGCTCTGCCCCATCTGCCAACAGCAGCTAATTATCACTCCAGTGGATACTTGCCGTATTTGCTCTAAGGCGGGGGAACAGGGATTGTGCCAGAAATGTCGTCGATTTACTCGGTTTGATGGCCTAATTGCCCCATTAGCTTATCATCATCTTGCCGTCCAAGCGATTATTAAAGCGGTGAAATATCAGGGGCATTTCGATGCCTGGCGATCGGTTGCTCCTTTACTGAAGGAGAAGACTTCTTCGTTGGCGCTATCTGATTGGCAGATTGTGCCGGTCCCTCTTTCCGCCGACAAGCAACGTTTGCGGGGTTTCAACCAGTCGGAGCTATTGGCGAAGCTGATTTTTCCAGATTACAAAATTAGCTATCCCTTGAAACGACATCGTTCTACTCTTAGCCAAACCGAGCTTGATAGAAAAGAGCGCCTCGCCAATGTTCGGGGGTGTTTCTCGCTTCGCCCTCGGCAGGCGGTAAAAGAAAATATCTTACTAGTTGATGATGTGGTAACTACGGGAGCAACATTGAAGGAGATGGCGCTTATTCTGCGACGCGCTGGCGCTAAAACTATCTGGGCGCTGACCGTAGCACATGGCTGAAGACAGACCAAAAATCAAAATTCATAAATATAGGTTAAAAGTTCAACTTCTGCATTATCGCAATTTTGCGATAATGCAGAAGTAATATCTTTGTTAAATTTCAATTTGCCCCTGCCTTTTCTTGTTTTTTTGACCTAGTTTTTGCTTTTTGGTCTAGCCTTTAGCTTTGGTTTTTGATTTATCTATGATTTATGATCTATGACCTTTGACCTAATTTCGCGTCCCCGGCAGGAATTGAACCTGCTACCTTCTGGACCGCAACCAGACGCTCTAGTCCGGTGAGCTACGGGGACAGACTCCAGCGGAGGGGGTGGGGCTCATTTCAGCGGTTAGCCCTACGGGCTACCGGAAATCCTGCTCCGAGCGAGAAAGCTACACTCGCTCGCTTTCCCTTCGGGGCTTCGAGCCCACCACTCAAAACAAAAGAACTAACATTCTAACCAGCACCTTTGCTGGCGGAGGGGGTGGGGCTCGAACCCACAAGCCCTTTCGGGCGCCGGTTTTCAAGACCGGTTCCTTGCCAATTCGGAGCACCCCTCCGAATCCCTCCAGATAACAGGATAATTATGCCTGATGATTTCGGAAAAAGAAAGGGACGGAAACTAGTTTTACTTACTGCTCTTCTTTCGCACCGTAACTTTGGCGACGGGCTTTTGAGTGAAACTGCGCTGGACAACCCATTGCTGTAAAACGGAGAAGACGCTGGTGGCTATCCAGTATAAGGCCAGACCTGAAGGCAAACGAGAGGCGATGAAGTAGGTCATAATCGGGAAGATAAAGATCATTTGCTTGTTCATCATGGCCGCCGGATCATCCTTTCCTGCCGGTTGTGGGTTAAGTCGCATAGTGTACCAACTCTGTAACAGCTGGAAACCAGCCGCAAGAATAGGCAAAATAAAGTGCTCCGGCTTGGCAAGATCAATCCCGAAGAAGAGGGTATTGAGAGTTTCAGCATGTGGCGTGAAGGAGTAGAGCAGATCGGCTCTCTGTGTCTGTAAACCATCTAGAAAGACCCTATATAGAATAATTAAAATGGGTAGTTGAATTAGTAGAGGCAGACAGCCGGAGAGCGGGTTGATCCCCTGCTGTTTATAGAAAGCGGTTAGGGCTTGGGCTTGGGCAGTACGATCGTTCCTAAACTTCTCTTGAATGGCTTTTATCTCATCTTGATGCTGGCGCATCTTCATCGGCGCGGTAAGTGCCTTAACAGATGGCACCCATAGCGCCGCCCGTACCAGCGCAGTTAGCCCAATAATTGCCCAGCCAATGCTGTGGCCTGGCGCCAGCCAAGCAAGAAATATTAATATATTAAAGAATGGTTGGTAGAGGGTAACTTTAAAGAAGGTCTTAATCATTTACCACCCCAACTGGATCATAGCCACCCTTAGACCATGGATGACAGCGGGCAACTCGCCATAAGGCTAGTCTTAGGCCACCCAACACACCCCGCTTCTCCACCGCCTCCTTGGCATACTGAGAACAGGTCGGATAAAAACGACATACTCCACCCGGGACAAACAGCTTCAGCAAACCATGATCGGGCGAGAGAGTGCGCTGATAGAAGTTAATTAGTTTTAGGATAATTTTTTTAACCATTGTTGCCAGCTAGCTTCCAGTTTCTCTCTAATCGGCTCTTCTGGCAACTGGAGAAAAACAATTACCAGATCCCCCACCGGCCTATCTGCCCAAGTGTCAGCATCGGGGCGAATTATCTCTGTCATAATCCGTCGTAAACGGTTTCTGACTACAGCACTTAAGCTAACTTTTTTACCAATAACTAATCCAACACGCGGTTGTTTACTGGATTGAGGCAAAAAGGCAAACAGAAGGTCTTGATATTTACTTTTTCGCCCCGCTTTAAGCACCTGCTTAAAGTCAGCCGGTTTCTTCAGCCGCCAAGAGCTGGGCAACATCAGGCAAGGACTTTTCGCCCTTTTCGTCTTCGATTGGCCAGAACAGCCCGCCCACCTGCAGTTTTAGTGCGGGCGAGAAAGCCGTGCGTTTTCGCTTGGTGTCTTTTATTTCTCTGTAGAGTTCTTTTCGGCATACTAAGAACAGTTTAACGGGAGCGAGCAGGAAAATCAACCTCGGAGTTTGCTCTTTGGGGAAAACTTTAGTAATTTGCGACTAGATTCAATGGAAAAAGATATTTGGTCTGATATTCTGCGGGATTTAGAAGAGGTTATCAGCCGACCCAATTTCAACACTTGGTTGAAAGGAACCAGGCTGATTTTAGACCAAACCAACCGAGCCAAGATCACCGTTCCCAACGCCTATAATAAGGAGTGGCTAGAAAAAAATCTATTAGAAGACATTTTGTCGCGCTTAAAAGCCAAAAACCAACAGATTAAAGCAGTTACTGTGGTCATTCGCCCAACAGAGAACAACAACCTTCAGGAGCTACCGATTATCCGCTCTCTTAGCACCCCAACAAAAAAGAAGTCACCACCTAATCCACTTAACCCCCGCTACAGTTTGGATACTTTTATTGTCGGCAACAATAATCGGCTAGCTTTTGCCGCCGCCCAAGCAGTGGCCCAGAAGCCGGGCGAGGCCTATAACCCTCTCTTTATTTATGGTGGAGTTGGGTTGGGGAAAACTCACTTGATGCACGCCATCGGCAACGAAATACTGCGTCATAACCCAGAAAAATCGATTATCTACACCTCTTGTGAGACATTTACTAGTGAATTTATCCAAGCGCTTCAAGAGAAAACTATTAGTGAATTTAAGAAAAAATACCGTAATAGCGACGTATTTCTTATCGATGATATTCAGTTTCTCGCCAATAAGGAAGGAACGCAGGAGGAGTTTTTCCACACCTTTAATATTCTTCATCAGGCCAATCGTCAGATTGTCATTACCTCCGACCGAGTTCCGAAAGAAATTCCCCAACTCGAGGAGCGGTTAAGCTCACGCTTTGGTTGGGGAATGGTTGCTGATATACAGTCGCCCAACTATGAGACGCGGGTGGCAATTTTAGGAGCAAAGGCCAAGGAAAAAGGCCTAAATATTGAAGATAAGGTATTAGAGTATATTGCAAGCCATATTGTGAGTAATATCCGAGAGTTAGAGGGCTGCTTAACCCGTTTGTCGGCCGCCTCCCAGAGCGCCAATCAGGCAATAGACATCCCCTTCACCGCCCAGATATTGAAAGATTTTCTGGAAAAAGGAGGGGAAAAAGTATCGGCCAAAAAAATACTTCTCACAACCGCTCAACATTTCGAACTCGAAGTGGCTGATTTATTAGGAAAAAAGAGAAAGAAGGAAATAGTTTATCCCAGACAAATGGCAATGTATCTACTGCGTCATAAGCTAAATTTCACTTTCCCCCAAATTGGTGAGGTGATGGGTGGGAAAGATCACACTACGGTAATATACGGGGTAGAAAAGATCGAGAAAAACCTCAAAAACAGCGCTTCTGTTGAGGCGGATTTAGATAGGATTAATCAACTTCTACTTAATTAAAATTAACTCCTTATTTATTCTGATGTGGAAAACCTGGGGAAAACTTAGATTTATTTCCATTAATGAATTAATACCACTTCTATTAACAGGGAGAATATTTCTCCCCACCCTCTACCCAAGTTTTCCCCACAGATGATTGATTTTTTCCCTCGACTAATGGAGGTCTTCCACATTTCCACACGGCTTATTATTACTACTTAGTATGTAAAGAAAACAACACTTGCATTTAGTCGCTAAGATAAGTAGAAAGAAAGAGATGAAGTTTATTGGAAAAAGGACGGAACTTATCCACAAATTCTCATTAGCAGGAAAAATCATTCCTAGTCGCTCAACGCTACCAATTCTCAATAATCTTTATTTAGAAACATCGGCGGAGGGTTTAATTATTCAAGCAACTAACCTTGAACACACTATTAAGGCCACTATTTCAGGGAAAGTTGAGGATAAAGGAAATATTACCGTCCCAGCTCGAATTATCCTGGAATATCTGCAAAATAATACTGATGACAATATTACTCTCGAGAGAAACGACCAGAGCTTGAAAATATCTTCAACTAACCACCTGGCTTCTATTGTTGGCTTGCCAGCTGAAGAATACCCCACCGTTCCTCAAATAAAAGCCGAGATAAAACTTACTCTAAAAGCGAAGCAGGTGCGAGAGTTAATCTCACACACATTATTTGCCAGTGCCACAACCGACACCCAGCCAATTCTTAACTCTGCTTTATGGCGGTTTGAAAATAATGAGCTTTCGGTGGTAGCAACAGACGGTTATCGTCTCGCTCTGCGAAAAGAAACGGTGTCCAGCGCTCTCTCGCAAGATATCCTCCTACCCCGTCGCGCCCTTCAAGAACTAGAGCGGCTTGTGGAGGATGATGAGGTAGAGATAGAGATTGGTTTTGCTGGCAATCAGGCGGTCTTCTCCTGCCCCGATTTTACCTTTATTTCTCGTACCCTGGAGGGTAAATACCCTGATTTTGCCACTATTATCCCTCATCAGAAAAGGGAAGAGGTTGTTCTTTCTGGCGCCGCTTTTACCCAGAGCTTAAAACTAGCCAGCCTGTTCTCGCGCGATTCAGCCTTTAGTACGAAGCTATATTTTAAAGGAAAGAAATTGACCGTGACGGCAGTTTCACCTCAGGTGGGTAATAGTAGCAATGAATTAGACTTAACAAGTACAGTAACAAGGGAGATTACGGTTTCTGTTAATGCGCAATATTTTCTAGATTTTCTCACTAGGGTGGGGGGAGATGTAAAATTGGGTTTGGTTGATGAGGAGAAGCCGATTGTCCTATCCCTACCGCAGAAGGAGAACTACCTCTACCTAGTGATGCCGCTAAGAAATAGTTAGCTTCCTATGTGGCTAACTAGCCTCGAATTAAATAATTGGCGGAATTTTTCTACAAAGAAATTGAGTTTCGTGCAAAAGAATTTAGTAAGAGGTGATAACGGAGTGGGAAAGACTAATTTACTGGAAAGTATCCGCTTTGTCTCGGTGGGAAAAAGCTTTCGGGCAAGCCGGATGGAAGAGTTGATTAATTTTCAAGAAAAATACTGCCGTTTGAGTCTTGAAGCGGTAAGCGACGAGAAGGAGTCGCTGGCAGTAGAGTTGTTTTACGGCCAACCAATTGAAGGCGCCTCTGGTGAAGAACGGCGCTTGATGGTTAATAAAGCTAAAAAAAGCTGGCTGCAGTTTCTAGGTGGCCTGCCGACGATTATCTTTCTGCCCACTGACACCGAGCTGATACTAGGTTCGCCAGCTTCAAGGCGTCGCTTCCTTGATGGTACGCTCTGGCAAGTAGATAAGAAATACTCCCATGCTTGTCTGGAGATGATTCGGATCTTGCGCGAGCGCTCCGCCGCACTCTGGCAGATAAAAAAACAGCGGGCCGGCTTTGACCAGCTTAAACCCTGGAGTGAGCTACTCGAGGAAAAGAGTCACATAGTTCAGAAACAGCGAGCCAATTACCTCACTTTTCTTAATAGCCAGCTTGGTTTGCTCTCGAAACATTTCTCTGTGAGGCTTCAGCCGAGTATTGTCTATCAGCCAAATCAGGAGAAGGTTGATGAGGTGAGGGATAAGGAAGTAATTTTGGGGCAGAACCTGATTGGAGCTCACAGAGATGATTTTTACCTCTCGCTTAACGATCGTTCAGCTCGCAGTTTTGCCTCTAGGGGGCAGGCACGAGCGCTGGCTATCCTGTTGCGTATCGGTGAGCGAGAGTTCTTGCGCCAAAAATTGGGCGAGGAGCCAATCACCCTATTAGACGATATCCTATCGGAGCTAGATGAAAAAACCATCAAGACGCTTCTTAGTTTACTCCAAGGGCAGGTAATTGCCACTGCCACCCAAGAGACCCCACTACTTAAAGATTGGCAGGCGATAAAATTACCATGAGTTTGCAGTCGGTGGGTGATTTTATGGAAAACCACCGCAGCGGTTATCTTGGGCGAGTATTTGTTGCCAGCCGAGTTGAGAAAACTATTAAAGAGCTTCTGGGGTTTCCAGTTCGGGTGATATTTAAGGCCGGACAATTTACTCTTGTCTGTCCGAGCGCGGCAGTCGCCACTGCCGCTAATATGCGCCGAGGGGTTATCTTAAAAGAGATAGGCCGCCATTATCGAAACAAAAACTGGCGTTTAATAATCAAAGTTAAGAACGGCTAATCTTTGGCCTTTTTCTCGAAAATTAACGTGACCTGCATATTACTCCAACCGTTACTCATATGTTCGCAAGAATTGGCGATATCGATCATCGTAAAACCACGCGCTTTTTTTTGCTTGTCTGGACAATCGTCGCTAGTGCCGTTGAAGCAACCGCCGTTATCAACGAGGCGAAACTCAATATAACGACCGTTGTTGTACTTTGCCTCCAGTTCAGGAATGCGCAGTTTCGTGCCGTATGGATAGCCCTGATCGCGCAGAGCTACGTCCATAGCCACTGAGACATAATTGGTTTCGGGCTTTCTAAGTAGGTAATTCTGCAGGGTTCTTAAAGAAATTCCTCGCTCATCATTTAACCCACCCTCTAGTTTATTATTTTTAGGGCAATAGGCGGTGGCTAAGACATTCTTGACCACCCTTCCTTCTATAATACCCTGTTCAGATATCGACGAGAGAGAAGCGGAGACGGCCCCCGGTGCCTTCTCTTGGTTGGGATCAAGATCATTTCGCCAGAAAGCAATACTTGTCGCTAGGATAACGACGGCCAGTCCCAAGACGATAAGCGGTACTAAGAAAACAAAGCCCTTTTTCATTAGAACAGTCCTCCGAAAGCGATGTGCACCCAGTCAGTAGTTTTAGTGGTGTTTTGAGTGAACCCTAACCCCATCATTAGGTTATTATTTTCGAATGAACCAAACGCCTGCAGAGACAGTGGAGCGAAGTTGTAGACATTGGCTTGGCGGAAAGTGCTGATCTGCTTTGGTTTGTAGGGGCTGGAGCGAGTGATACCGTAGTCTATAGTGTCGGCGATCAGCTTGCCGGTGAAGTAGCGCGCCCACGCCATCCACAAATCGGGGTCGTTGCCATCAGCAAACTGAACGGTCCGCCCCTCATCTTCGCTTTGTTTTATCCACTCCCAGGCCGTTTGCCCCGGCTCTGGTGAGCTTTCAACTGGGTGAGCAGGGTCGTCATAATATGTTCCCCATTTGTAGGAAAGGGTGTCGTAGCTCTGATCATAACCCGGTGATCCGTACCAGTCGGGTGGTGGGATTGGGCAGAGGTATTTCGAGCTTGACCAGCCATAGAAGTAATAGGCCACAGCCATACCTAGGGCTATCCAACCAGTCTGAGGCCCAAGTAGCCAGAAGGATATTCCGGCTCGCACGGCCATATCGGTAAATCCGGCCGGGGCGCCCAAAGCACTGTCAACAGAATGGAAAACTTTTTGACAGGCGCCACAATTCGACAGAGCGACGTTGATAGCAATTAAATAAAGATCCTTATCTGAAAGCTGGCCCTTGCGCCACTTGTCATAGCCCGAGTAGAGTTGGTAGGTGGTGCCGCGCTGCAAACCTAACTGATCATCGGCCCAGCTGGATAGCCGCATACTTAGAAAGTCATTACCCAGATCTGATAAAGACGGCACCAACACCTGATCGCCACTTAGCACCCGAGAATCATAGCTCCATCCGTTCTTCGAGGCATAAAAAACTGATTGGGCAAAACCAGTGGGGAGATCACCAATGCCGAACTGGCTTTCCGCCCAACTATTTATAGCCGACCAAGAGGATTGATGAGCGCTGGTGTAGATTCTCTCATCTTGAGGTGTCAGGACGATCTGCACCATATCGCGCATTGTTTGGGCGGTGAAAGGACCAAAATCAATACCGGCGTGGCTGGCCAGAATCCCCAATAACATCGGCTCATAAGTGTTCCGGTCGCCCCGATTTTCCCAGAGAGCAGTCAGGGTACCTTGCGGCAGGCGGGGATCGACATCCCGCAAGTATTTCTCTAGCCCATAAAGAACAAACTGTTGAGAAACTTTAGCTCGATCGGTGTCACTGCCTCGCATCATCGCCAGAGTAAAGCCGGGTGGTACTGGTACTCCAGAGCGGCGTAAGAGTGCGTCCGAGACATAGTATTGGACTGTTTCACTCTGTTTCTCGATTAGGCGGCGTCGGGCAAGGGTGGAGTACTCGGAAATCTGCGGGTCGGTTGATGCTAGGGAGAAGAAGTCGTTTCCTGTCCGTTCACCATAAAGACTGGCGGCCTCTTGCTGGATCTGATCGGCAGCCGGTTCGGGGTTTGTAAAAGCCACTCTGGCCTGTTCATAGCTGATCTGGGCATCTCCCGGCAGATAGTCGTTGACGGTCCCCAGCCAATTCTTAACTGTCCAAGCACCGATTATCGTTTTTAGATCGCCGTTCTTTATCGCCTCGGCATCTGTTCGATATGAGGTGGGGATGTCGAGTGCTTGGACAATAAAATCAGTTGCCACATCTCCGGGGTCGGCGCCGTTAAATAAATCAATAATATTTTGCGAGATTCTTCTGGCCTGATCAGCGTCAAAATCGGCTACCTCGGAACCGAAAACAGTCACTAGAGTATAAATTCCCGCGTTAAGTAGCTCCTTGGTCCCCTCCTGTTGGGAGGGCGCGGTGATATATTTATAGAGAGTGTCTTGTGGTAAGTTTCCCAAGCCGTCGTACTGCCTTCCCACTACCTTTAAGCCGAGCGAGATAGTAGTTGCCAGATCCTGCCCGGAGAGGGAGCCCATCCTTTGCAAGTTAGTAATGAGCTGTATCCCCTCGGCCGTGCTAAGGTGGAGGGATTCATCGAGATCAAACTGACTCCAAATCATATTCAAAGTTAGATTGGCAAAACCGTTGCTACTGGCCTTTCGAGAAAGACTGCTAAGACTGCCGTTATTGCGCAGAGTGTCACGGGTGGAGCCACGAGATACCCCCATGCGGGCGTCCATCAACTCCCACTGTGCCACCCGTCCCGCATCCTCCCAATATGACGGATCGGCGCGCAGAGCAATAATCGACTGGTCTTGCTCAATACCAAAATATATTAACTGGTCGGCAGAGAGGTCGTCGACGCTCTCCTTCCCATAAAATAGCCCATCTGGGGCGCCGAGAGAGGACTCGACGATCGCTTGACCGTATTCGAGAGAAACATCACCCTTGAGATCGATGTGGCGATTATCAAGTCCCATCATCTCCCCCAAACTTTTCGATAAGGCGCCTTCAAAGGCCTGGTTGGCGGTTGCCTTTCCTTTAATAACCGCCATGCCCGTCCCCACATCCCAGCCGAAGGCCGTCTCGGCTTCCTTGGCGCCGACTTTGTTTACTACTTCTGTTTGGTCGAGGGGCTTATTGGCAAAATCATCAGCCGATAGAATGTTGTCATTTTTAAGAGAAAGGTCTTGGTTGAGCGTATCAGCCACTGCCTGCCGCCCGCTCGGCTTGTTCTGCCAAGTGATCTGGTCTTTGTTGTCGAAACCGCCCTCAGCACCTAACTTCTTCTCGCCCAGCGAAGTTTTAGTCTTACCTAAGAGAATCTCTTTACCCTTAGAGCTTAGCTGGTTAACCAGACTCTGCCCGACACCGCTGAAGCTACTGGGTACTGCCTTGTCGGCTAACTTCTGGAATATTTGGATTCCCCTATCGACCAGATCCTCTCTGGCCCTGGCCTGCTCATCGCCATTTTTGGAAACAAGACCAGCCAGCGTATCTAGCGGCACAGAAGTACTTATCGGAAGACTGCTAAGAGTGATCGAGGGGGGGGTAAAGGCAATAACCGTACCACCCTGCAGCTCCTTGGCCGCTCTGGTTCGATACTCTGCCATCACCGGGTCGTCACTGTCTGTGGGGCTATAGTTTCTTCCAGATTCATTGGTGTAGAGCTCTTGGGCGTAGGCCTCAATTGCCTCTGTCGAGGCGCTCTGATGCGAGATTTTTACCGAGCGGGCGGCTTGTTCCAAGACGCCTCGTTGGCTTGAGTCAAGCCGTAAAGCGTTGGCTAGCACGTTCACCCCTGCTAGAAATACTGCCTCACGGTTACCATTACGTAGCTGCTCAGTTGTACCGCTGGGCAGATTGAGAGTTTTATCAGCTTGGCTAAAGATTCCAAATGCTCCTTGGACGGCCGGCAGGCGGTTCAACTCCTCTAAAGACATTCTGTCTAATGACAAGGAAGGCAGACGGAGTGAGTTCTCCAAAGCTCTCTTGCCGGCGCTTTCAAGGATTTTATCCCAACCTGATCCTCGCAAACTACCGGAGGGCAAACCAAGCTTGCTCTCAATCTCTGCCTTGGCGGCGCTAACACGGATATCCTCGCCGTTAGATTGTTGCATAATACCCTCCGGCAGATCGGGGAAGGTTTTGTACAATACAGCCGCTCCAACCATATTAGTCAAGGAGTATTCCGACAAGGGATCGGAGTTTATTTTGTCTAGACCAAGGTTTTTTAGTAGGACGCTGGCTCCGACGTAGGAGATGATTGTGCCTAAATCAAGCCCACGAGTGAAATCAACCCAAGCATCCATCTCGCCCGTTTCATTCATAGCGGTTAGCACCTGATTAGCACTAATGTTGCCAGCGATCTCGGCGAGACTGGGCCCGCGTGGGGTGGGGGTATGATTTATGCCGTCTTTAGACTGCCAAGCTACTTTGATAGAACGGGGGGCTTGCCACATTGTTTTTCGCGAGCCGAGTTTATTACCCAAAACAACCTTGCAGGTAATTGAGCCTGCCTCCGATATATCAACCGCCTGCCCACGGTTATGGGTGGAGATAAAGCTAGAATCCTCCTCGGTCGAACCGGCGTATTCGCGGTCGAACCGACCAACGCCCTCACTGTCGTAATTTTTTAGCAAGCGGGAAACTTTGACATTACTCAAGCCAAGTCCACCCAGATCCTCTGGACGAACCAGCTCCAATAAATAATCGGTGACGCGGGTATCGACTCGGTAGTCGGTCAGAGCGATCTGATCGCTAGATGGAATGCTGATGTAGTCACTGTCTTGTGTGAGCCAATCGAGCATACCGATGTCGTACCAAACACTCTCACTCTCGATGCTGTTTAGATAATCGCTATCTAAACCCTCAAGCGGGTTGGCTTCAGGCATCTCGTCGCTGGTGTAATCTTCGCTAATCTCGCCGTTGATCTCGGCTGCTTGGGCGGTTTGGTTTAGGGTGGTGAACATACTCATCTGGAAGGTGGTTAGTAAGCAAAGAATAATGAGAGAAAGTTTTTTCATCATTTGTCCTGATAACAAGAGATATTTCTCGGCTTGCCGGAGAGGTGGATATGGTTATCGTGGCCGCCGATATTTGTTGAATATGGCTTACCGTCGTTTAATTGCAGATCATAAAATGGCCCAAACGAATCCCACGCCCCCGAGCCCCCACTGGCAGCGATTCGAATCGCCTCCATCGCTTTCCTTGTTTCTTCGTTGTGACCAACATGAACGCCGTTAACATACTGAATATCAATTGCCTCACCGCACCAGTGTTGGGAGATTTTACTGCCAGAAGTTTTGTTGCCGGAATATTTTTCATGTCCTAAAGAGAAGGTGTCACTTTTTAATCGGATACCGCTACTAGCCACAGATAACAAGGTGGCACACAGCTCCGGACTGGCAGGATAAACCTGACCTGCCTTGTTTTTAAGTAAGCCCTTAACGACCAATCTGGCGTTTTCCTTTCCCTGCGACCCAATCTCCAGCATATTACTGGCGATATATGGGGCGAGTTTGGCGCAGCTATCCCTAATGTTTAGTAGTTCGGGGTAATCTTTGGTCATCTGATCCATCAAGACAATAACCTGTTTCATGGCAGTTTCTCTCTCCACACTATTGCCGGAAATGGTTATCAAATTATCAAGCTGAAGGAGCATTTTGTCGGCCTGCGTCTGGAAAGAGCTTAGCCGGCTACCGGAAAGTTTTTTAGGCGCAATAGACTTTAAATTAGAAAACTTGGTTTTACTAGTTTGGGCCCAGCGGACAATAGTCTCGCGACTAGCTCCAGCACTCCCGCCAATGCCCGCCAAGGTAGTAGCTTCGTTTTTTTCTGCAGCGGTGGTCGGGGCGAGCGTTGGTCCAGTTTTACCCCATAAGAGCGAGAATACTATCGCCGGCAAGATCAGAAGAAGAGCAAAGCCCAATAGTATGTAGCCGCCGTATTTCTTCCCCAAATATAGCCCGCCGGATATTAGTACATCAGCTGCCAACAGCAGCCAGCTGATACCAGCATCCACCGCGCCGGTGGTCGCTTCTGCCGCCCAGCGAGCGCCCATGCCCGCCCCCTTGCGAGCGACGGCCTTGGCGACTGTTTTTCCTGCCTGCTTTCCGGCCTGTTTGCTAACTTGAGCGGCGCCTCGTTTCAACAATTGTTTTTCTCCTTGAACCAGCTCTCTTTTGGCAAGAGCGCCAGTCGCCTGCTCTCCCAGCTCTTTACTGCCCTGTTTCTCGATCTGCCTGGTCGCTTGCCGACGTTTCCAGTTATCCATAATCTGCCGACGCTTCTGTCGAACATAGCGCAAGGTATCGGTATAACTATCGCCGGGAGGCTCAACTGGCCGTTGCTCTTCCGGCTCAGCAGCCTCTTCAATCGGCTCAACTAGCTCTTCTTCAGGATTGACGAAGGGCATTACTTATTGCTTACCTCCTGGCCGAACATCATTAATATCTGTTCCGGGTTGGTGGTGATAAATTGATCTTCTGTGTATGAGGCGATAATCTCCATCGCCGCCCGATCACGGCCGGCCACAAACAGCCCCACGCCCACCTCGGCGGTCTGGAGAAATTGCTTCTCGCCATCGGTTAGCTTAAAGACGCTGGCCAGCTTATCTACTGCTGTGGGCGATTGTCCCATTAGAAGCTGGGTGGCGGAGTTGCTAATGATCGCCTTACCGTAATCGTTCTCGACAAAATCTTCCACATCCTGCGAGATGACGGTGACGCCGAGGTAATATTTTCTCGCCCGCTTGGTCATGGCATTGAGGAATTTGGCAGTATCCTCGAAGCGCATCATCCACCACGCTTCATCAATCACCAGCATCCGTTTCTTCAGCTTGCTTTTGACGCGGCTCCAAATGTAGTGCAGGACCAGATACATTGCCAAGGGCCGCAGATCGTCTTCCATATTGCGGATTGAAAAGACGGTGGCGCGATTAGTCAGGTCGATATTGGTGGGGGAATCAAACAGATTAGAGAAGCTACCCTCACTGTACTTGAGCAGGCGATTAATCAGATCCTCTGCCCCGTTTAAATTAGCCAGCACCGCCACCAGATCGCTTAGTAGAGGTGGTGGGTTGTTCTGAGTTTTGGGGTCAATGTTGATGTCTTTGAGGGCATATGTTTCGTAGAGAGCCTTGTCGAGAATAGCGTCCTCCGCCGGGCTCAAACCGCCGGCCATTAGGGAGAGTAAGCCGTGTAAACCAGCGATGGTAGAGCGCAAAACGTCCTCGCCCGTATCTTGGGTCCCTCGGGAGAAATGGGGCAGATCGAACGGATTAATTTTTTGGGTTGAGCTCAAAGAGAGCTCAATATAACTACCGCCAATTGTCTGGCAGAGCGCCTTATACTCGTCCTCTGGGTCGATAATAATCACCTCTGTTCCTAACATCAGCGAACGGATGGTCTCTAGTTTGATGGCGTACGATTTACCAGCGCCGGATTTGGCAAAAACAACCATATTAGCGTTTTCCATCTTGAAACGATCGAAAAGAATTAGCGAGCTATTGTAGAGGTTGAGGCCGTAAAGCACCCCATCGTGATGAGAGATGTCTTGGCTGGAAAAAGGAAAAGTGGTGGCTAGCGATTCGGTGTCGAGATTGCGGACCACTGCTAGCTCATCGTATCCAAGCGGCAGGGTAGTGTTGAAGCCTGTTTCAGCCTGTAGCAGAGCTCCTTTGGTGTAAACCATCATTCCGCCCAATGTTGTCTCTACCCGCTTGGTTAGTCGTTGGAGCTCCTCCTGTGTTTTGGCGTAGAGGGTGAAGTATAGGGAAAACTGAAATAGCCGAGTTTCACCTTTTTGCAGAGTGTCGCGTAGCTCCTCAATATCTCCTATAGCAGTCTCCAGCTCTGGGTTACGGACTAGCCCCTTCTCCTGCTCGATCTGTAGGCTGGACTGTAGCTGGGTAGTTTTACGCCGTAGTTGATTGACCACAGCACTGGTTTCTATGGGATAGAAAAACATACTAATGTCGATGGTAGCGTCCAAATTTAATATCGGCGAGAGCCAGCCGCTAACCAAATAGCGAGGATAAGTAAAAACGAACAGGGTGCGGGCAAAAAAGCTGCCAATCTGCAAATAGCTGGGAGCAATTTGTAATCCAGCTGGCGAAATTATGTCGAGAATGTCGGTTATTCCTCGCCGAATCTCTTCCATTCTTGCCTGCTCCGCAGACGGTGGGCCAAAGCCAATACGACCCAATATTTGTGAGAGAGTTTTTTTGCTGGTGATGGTTGGTTTCTCTCCCTCCACCGGCATAATTCCCGCGTCTTCCTCGCCTGATTCCTCGTTTGGCTTAATCTCCCCCAGCATCGAGGGTGTAGGGGTGTTTTTGGCATCTTCCAGAGCTTTCTGTACCACAGAGGCGGTTTGCTCTTTTGTCGCCGTGGCGGTGGGTTGTTGCTGAACATAGGCGGTGGTCAGCTCGCCTGTTTTACCTAAGTGCTCGGTAGCTGATTCTTCTGGATTGTATGTGTTGTAAAAAAGTTCGATCAGCTCTTCAGTGGGAAGGAGTTTCGCTTGGACACCAAGAGAGCTTAGGCGGCTGATTACCACTTGGACTTTTTCGGCAAGCTGATTTGTTAGATCACTAAACTCCGCCATAGTATAAACAGTTTGTTTGGTTTTCTTTCCACCAAGTAGTTTATCAATCCACGTGCGATTAGTTAGGGTTGTTTCCGTGACGGTTTTGGCGTGCGGCACGGTAATATAAAACGAACGATCCATAATATTTACCTCTTCGCTAAGCCGTCCGATAAAGGCGGTGTACTCTTTAAGCTGAAGTTGTAGGAGCTCGTTTTTCTCTTCGGTGGCAATTGATTCTAGTTTGTTCAGGTACTCTCCTAAATCAATTCGTCGGCTTTGTATGGAAACCTGAATGGGAAACTTGAGCGAGTTCAAGAAGCTGGCGAACTGGTAGATAACAGCATCTTGCTCCTTGGGATTGCGTAGCTCAATGGATATAGGCGTAACTTTAAGGATCTGTCGCAGGGAGCCGTCGTTTAGAACTATCGTGTTGTTGCGGATTTCGGCAATCGGCACAAAAGATTGCGTGGCTTGGCTGGCGGCTGGTTGTTTTTCTTTATCGTTGTTCTTGGCCATTTATTCCCTCCACTTTGCGAATTGCCTGCTGGACATTCTCTTTTGAGTAGGTTTTTACGGCAGTAGTGGTTGCCTCTTCTTTCTCCTTGCTTACAAATTTAACCAGATTTTGGGCTTGGCCTCTTTGCCAAACTCGGCGCTTGGGACGAGTTAAATACTTATAAAAGGAAGCGAGAAAGTAAATGAATGGTCGCTCTTGCACCTTCACAAAAGCCAGCGCCAGAGAAATGGGAGCAATAATTAGCACGACAGGGTAGAGAATCAGGGGGCGAAGTACCGAGCCACTGGTCCAGTTGTTGACTAGATAGATTATCAAACCGCCAAACAGCAGATAGAGAAACTGCTGTAGGGTCAAGGGACCAACTAAGCGGTCCTCCATATCAATTCGCTGCGGTACTTTCGCCTCCACCTTTTCCCTCCTTGCTTTTATAGTAGCGGGTTGTGGGGGCGGGGTCTAGCTAGCGTCCTAACCGGCGAAGATATCCCAGAAGTTAAATAAGTCCTTTATGCCTAATGAGGCTGGTTGGCTGGGTTTGCCGCCAAATAAAGAAGACGATGCCGATGTATCCGGACGGTAAAAGGAATCATCTAGCGCAGGTGAGAAGTTTTCCAGCATTGCCCAGTCATCCCAGATATCCACACTCCAATCCTCCCACTCTGTCGCTTCTTCGGTTTCCAAAGAGGCGAGACGCTCGGTGAGTTGGGGGGCGGTCAGAGCCGTCTGTAGGGCAACAAAGAGGCGATAATGGTCGGCCAGTTTGGGGTGGTGAGCGAAAAAGCTGTTCTTCTGCTCCCCCTCGGGAAGGTCGGCGCCTTGGTTGAGATACTCTTCCACCGAGTTAATCTGTTGGGCTAGTTTGGTGTAGTACGCTCTTTGCCTATCGGTTAGCTGGCCGGTCTGATCAGGGAACTGCAAAAGTTTTTGGCGCATCATCCCCCCAAAAGTGCCGTCAGAAGAAAGATATTGGGCGATCAGCTCGGCGTAAACCTCACTGTTTATCTTGTCGGCCGCACCTTCTTTTCCCGCTAAACTTTCCGCTAAATAGGCGACGTAGAACGAGACCTCGCGTGGATCGTTACGTTCTATTAAGGGAGTGAGCGCTTCACCCAGGTTCCTATTTAGCTCTGGATCTTGCGCGATAATCTCCGTGAGCCGGTGCCCTAATTCGTGGCTTAAAATATAACGGCGCTGCTCTTGAGAGAGCTCATGACAAGACTCATCCATCTGGAGCATGCCCTCTCGGTTGATAGTTGCTAGGGGGCGGATGCCGTAGAGCTGGCCGATCTCGTCGGTGGAGAGGTCGGCGTATTCCAAGCGGGTAATTAATTTATGCCAGAGCTCGGGAGTTAAGGGTAGGCCGACTGACTCCAGATGGAATAGATATTGCTCAACCTCGTCTGGGCCAGTTTCGCCCTCTGGCGGGAGGGGCTCTGTCTCCAGGGAGATGTCGGGGTTGGTAGAGATATCAGCAGCCATCGCTTCTGACTCCATTTTCTCTAGCTTGGCTCATTGTCGGCTGGTGGCTCTATGGGTGGTTCGGGGTTAGGAAGCGGTATCTCCGGCGTGGCGGGTGGTACGGCGGCGGGAGGAGGAGAGATGTTATTAATAATGGTTGGCGCGGGGGCAGGGGGTTGAATCGGCGAAACGGTGGTTATCGGCGCCTGAACGGTAATTGGTGGTTGGTTGATGATAGTAGGCGCCGGGGGTTGGGCTATGGGAGTGACGTGTGGAGTTTCAAGGCGGATTTCTGCAGGATTTTCTCGCAGAGTGTCGGCGATTAAACGAGGCAAAGAGGCCATTGCTTCGCGTACTTGAGCCTGATCACTACTGCCATGCAGGGCCAACATTTGTTGTTGTGCCAGAGAGATGGCGCGGGCGCGGCCTTGGGGGGTATAAGGAAGATTAAGAAGCCCAATGACTCTGTCTAGCTGGCGATCGATTGCGCCGGCAATCAGTCCGGGTGCTTCTGTTTCGGTGGCATGCAGGGCGGTAAGAAGATTATTCACCTCACTATTGTTACTGCCTGCTTGATCGGGGTGGAAGCTCTCCGCCAAAGCATCGGCTAGCTGTTCAATTGTTTCCGGCGATAGAGCCGTTATCGGTGCAGTAGCGGGTTGAGGAGTTGAAGGTGTTACGCTGGTAGCTGGAGCGGAAACAGTCGTCGTCCCAGCTGTTGCCGTGCCGGCCGAGCCAACAGCTTGACTACTGGCAGGGGCAGCTGGATTGGCTGGTTGAGTGGCGGATGCATTCTGAACAGGAGCCACGGAGCTAAATGACCCCTCTCCTGCCACCGGACCAGTAGCTTCTCCAGCGCCTCCGCCAGCTCCTGCGCTTGGGTTACTAACGGGAGCACCAAAGGGAAAAGAGGGAAAAATATTCGTCTGTCTACTAAGTGTTGTTGCAGGGGTGCGAGTAGCTACATTTCGAGAAGCTGCCGAGCTCATTCGTCGATATAGTGCGGTTACTTTTGCTTGGTCTTGTGCTCCATAGCCAGCTAGTCGCAATTCTTTATCTTTGAAAAGCTTGCCATTACCTGAAGCATCTTTTTCATCATTTAAACTATCCACAATTTTCTGAAGATCGGTCAGGCTACTAGCATTTGATAATCGTGCTCGGTAGGCAATTCTTTTGTCATCGTCAGGCAATCGAGCAATCATACTCTCTAATTGACTATATAAAGCTTTCGCACCGCTATTCTGATTAAGGTAGTCAACAAACTCTGCTTTTGTTTGCATGTCTTGAAGGTCATCTTTGGCTTTAGTAGCCGCGGCGGAAAATGCTCCAGCGGGACCCCGAATGCCCCCCGAGACACTTCCATCTAAAAATCCTCCGGCAGCGCGCATATTGTCTTTTTCGCCGGCCTCTTGCCGTTCCTTGTACCACTTAGCAACGGTGTCCTGTGGCCGAAAAGCAATAGTTGCTCCACCTCGGACGAGCTTGTACTTATCCGCTTTGCTCTTGAAGGCTTGTCGCTTCTCGTCGGCAGTTTTTGCTAAGGCTTTTGCCCGTTGTTCTAATGAGGTCTTCTGATTCCCATCGGCCATCTTATTTGCTCGTGCCTGCAAATTTCTTGCTTTCATCGCTTGCCAGCCTCCTCCCGTAGCAAAAGAGTGTGCTCCCTGCACACCAGCAACAATGTTCGGCGCCGTACCCATCACTTTTTTAATTGCCCCGCCCAGATCTAACATTCCCTTTGTAACTAAGCTAGGTAGTTTGATGGTAAAAGTGGCGGCGGCAAAAACCATTAGTATTGCGGCCATTCCGGCAGCTGATAGCGTAAATCCAGAAAAAATAGTAGCTGCCCCAAGCGCGTCGGAGAGTCGAATAGTCATAGCCATACCAAAAAGAAGAATTGGCAAGACAAAAAAGTTTCTTAGCAACAAATCCCACCAGCGGGTAAAGTATTGTTTAAAGGATGGTATCCCGTAAGCAACGAAGGCAAGCGGGGCGGCGATAGTAAGAAAATAAATAATCACTACTCTTTTGAGTAACACCCATAAAACGGCAATTAATACAAACAAATAGGCGATTATCGCAACAATAGCAACTAAAGCAGCGGCGATTCCTATCGTTCCCCAGGCAACTCCCAACAATGCCGAACCGGCGGCTGCTCCTAGCGCCCCAACTCCAAGCGGCGCGGCAGCGGCGCGTCCTAAGCTACTAAAGAAGCTAAGAACGATCGAGGCCGTGCCACTGTTACCGCCCATAATTTGTCCTACTAGCTGGTTAGTTGCCAGCGTCAGGTCGGCAATGAAGCGCACAATCAGCAGGCTGGCGTTTGCTCCAATTACCCCAACTACCAATCCGGGTAATGCTTTTTTTGCCGCGTAGGTATTGATGTTTAAATGAAGAATGTTGGCAAAAGCGATAATAAGCAAAGCAACGACTACGATTACATCCACAATAGAGCGGGACATAACCCACATTCTTACAATAGCGCTGTCGTCGGGCTTCTTTCTTAGCTCTTGCTCGATGCTCTTTAGTCCGGTAACCCCTTTGTTCTGCGTTCCGGTACCTGTTCCCTTCGCATATGCTTTGGGGAGAAAGATGCCGGAATCAGCTAGAGCCAAAGTTTGTTCTTGCAAAATTGGTGGGCTAGGCAGATAAGAAAGCTCTGCGACTTGTTGAACAAGTGGCGAAAGCAGATCAACGACGGCGGAGAGTATCGAGCCAAATACGCAGGCGATAACCTTCTGAATCATCTGGCCTATATCTAAAGAAAAAATGCTAATTAGAGAACAGCCCGACAGCCCGCTCCCACCAGTTACCGATACATTCGCTAACCCCCAATAGCTCAGCCAGCCTTCTGGCGTCATGTTAACGCAGTTACTGTTTAGTTTTCTTGCCCTTTCTTTATCTTGTATAAACGAACCACTAGGGTTGGCGGTGGTGGGGGCTTTTGAGATATTTTTCTGATCGTCGGTAAGCCCATTACAATTTTCTTGTCCCCGATCCTTTGGTTCGTCAAAAGCATAGCCAAAAAGGCTTTGAATGTCTGCTTGGTTAACTACAATCCGCATGGCCGGATTATTTCTAGTATCGTATGGAGGGCTCAATGGTGGGCCCGGTCCAATCACTAGAGTAGAATAAGAATTTCCCGGCTTAATAGCGTAAATATTTTTCTCGTCTGGATTTAGCATCTTATTAATACCACCGCTAAAAATAGCCACATCTACATTGTCTTCATCGTTAAAAGCGAGCCCTAGGTCTGGTATTGGGGCGCCGTTGGAGTCAAATGCGTCAAAATAGAACCAGTCTTGGTTTGCGGTAAAAGTACCTGCTTGAGTATACATTTCACTTAGTCTAAAGAATATTTCCGGTCGCCCCGCTTTTCCGGCACTAATCTTTATTGATGGTGGGGTTCCTTTTTGATCTAAGCCGGTGGGGATAGAAATGTCTGGAAGATAAATCTTGTCAAGTCCTCCGGTACTGTTCTTGGCATTAAACCATTGTTGGTAGGTGCTGCTGGGATCATTTAGATCAACTTTCCAAGCTTTAGCAGGTGGCAGTATCCCATTTGCTATAGAGCTAAAAAATAATGCGAAAAGAAAAAACAGTAGTACTGTCTTTTTCAGTAATCTATTTTCCTTTACCCCTTCTCCCCCCATGTCCCTACTTTATCACAGCTGCTCAACAATAGAACAAGCACGCCTCCGTTAATATTTAGCCGAAGAGTGACTTCGGGCAATTAACGATGTAAGTAACAAGACACAAAAAAACACAACAAATAATTGATAGGTTCCGACCTACATTGTCGTATAAATGCGATAATGTAGGAAAAAATAGAGAAAAATTAAAAAAGCTGCGACAAGATTATTTTGGGGAGAATGGAACGGTGGTTTCACCGTTAGTTATTGTTGCCGTTTTCTAATACTTGGATCCTTTCGAACTAGCTAGTTGAGTTGATACAGCGGGTCTAGCTCGATAATTTTGTCTTTTAGCTCGGGGTGGAAAATACTATCAAGCAGGACGATGTCGCGCGAGTCCGGTTTTAGCTCGTAGGCCTTATCCGCCACCAGCTGAACTATCTCTTTTGAGGCAGAAGAAGAAAGTCGAAATGTCAGCCGAACCATTTTTCTAGGGTCGCTCTGTTGGGTCAGGTAGGCCTTCATCTGCTCAATTTGTTGTTGTTGGTTGTCTGCCGTTTGCCGGTTAAGGTTTTTAGCGAGAGAGCTTTTAGCGATGTTGCCGTAGCCAACAATCAGAAGCGCCGCTAGACCAGAGACAAGATAAAACAGGCCCTGCTTATTCATAAAACATAACTTTCTTAATTTGGGCTACCACAAATGGCGCAAAATCGCCGATTAGCGCCAACTGATCGTTCAGGGCCCGCTGGAGTAGTTGCTTTGCTTGATTGTCGGCTACGTTTTGTCTCGCCTTGTTTTTCTCGTACTCGAGAAAACCGGCGCAAAAATCATTCCAGAAAAAGTCGTATAGCTTATCTAGCGCCAGACTGAACTGATATCGCTCCATCATTTTGTTGTGACTAATGGTAAATTTTTCTAGGCGGGTAAAGAACTTCTTTTCTTTATCGTCCATTTTTTGATCGTTAAGCTTTGAGCTCTTTCCGCCATCTAGCAAGGCGATAAAGCGACTGGCATTCCAGATTTTAGTGACGAAGTTGCGGTATTTGAACAGTTTTTCCTGCGAGAAACGCTGGGGTAGGCCGGCAGTGTTACCGCCGATCAGGCTCATTCGTAGGGCATCGGCACCGTGCTGTTCCAGCAAAGCCATCGGGTCGAGGGCATTCCCCTTACTCTTGCTCATCTTCTTCCCTGCGGCGTCAAGTACCAGCCCGTGAAAATATACCTCTTTGAAAGGAACTTTTTTAGTTAGGGCAAGGCTGAGCATAATCATTCTAGCGACCCAGAAGAAAATAATATCCGCCGCTGTTTCCATCAGCTGGGTGGGGAAGAACTCTTTCATCTCCTCTGTTTCTGTGGGCCAACCGAGGGTTGAAAACGGCCACAATCCAGAAGAGAACCAAGTATCAAGCACCTCGTCTGATTGTTTCATCTGGCACTCGCCACAGATTGGACATTTTTTCGGTTTCTCCCTGGCGACTACAAAGTCTACCTTGCTTTTAGTTCTCGTTTTTTGATTTTTGATTTCTCCTTGTTTTTTTACACAGTAAAAAACAGGGAGTTGGTGTCCCCACCACAGTTGTCTTGAGATACACCAATCGTGCAGGTTTTCTAACCAATGAAAGTAGGTCTTTTCCAAAGATTTGGGATAAAATTTTATCTTCCCGCTTTTAACTGCGTTAACTGCCTCTTTTTTTACGGCAGTTGTTTTCATAAACCACTGATGCATAATTTGTGGTTCAATTACCCCGCCACCGCGGTAGTTGATGGCGATTTTATGGGTGTAGTCCTCTTTTATATCTATTAACAAACCTTTTTGTTCGAGCTTGGCGACAATTTTTTCTCGGGCAACCGAGATCTTCTCCCCGGCAAACTCGCCGGCAATTGGCAAAAGCCGACCCTGCCAATCAATTACCTGGGTTTTCTCTAGATTATGCCGATTGGCGATGGCAAAATCAGTGCTGTCGTGCCATGGGGTAATTGTCATTACGCCAGTGCCGAACTCTGGGTCAATCGCTTCGTCTTTGATTACGGTTGCCGTGATCGGGCCGTTTATCCACTCAAGCTGGAATTGATCACCCTCCTTATATTTCTTGTAGCGCTCGTCGTCCGGATGCATCACGACATATTTATCGCCAAACTTGGTTTCTGGGCGGGCGGTGGCGATATGGAAAGGCCCAAACTTCAGGGTATACAAAGGGGCCTTCTCCTCTTTATATTCAATCTCGTCATCGGCCAGAGTGGTCTGAAGCTTCGGATCCCAATTAACTAAGTATTCAGCCTGATAGATCAACTTCTGCTGATAGAGCCGGATGAAGGCCTCTTTCACGGCCGTCTGGGAGTGCTCATCGAGAGTAAAACGAAAGTGCTCCCAATCGCAGGAGAGGCCGAAGCGGCGAACGGAGTCTTTAATTCGGGGCAAAAAATGTTCGGTCCACTGCCACAGCTCTTTGCCGAAAGCCTCCCGGCCCATCTGTTGGCGGGTTAACCCCTTCTCTTTACCGATCTTTTTCTCCACTAGATTTTGCACGGCGATCGCCGCATGATCCGCCCCCGGCACAATCAGAACATTTTTACCCTGGCGGCGTTGGTAGCGGGCGATGGTGTCGTGGATGGCGTAGGTGAGAGCGTGCCCCATATGCAGATCGCCAGTCACATTGGGTGGTGGCATTACCATACAGAACGGTCTACCCTTACCTGAAGGGCAAAATTCTCCCGATTCCTCCCATTCCTTGTATAATTCTAGTTCGTCGGTCGGATCGTAACGAGGAGGAATGTTTTTGTCTATTGACTTGGCGCCACTATTTTCCATTGCTTGTTAGCTGTCTGTTTGGGTCTGCCTCTAAATCATACCAGTTATCGGGCTTGCTAAATAGATAATGATAAACCGCCGCTGCGCCGATCATCGCGGCGTTGTCGGTGCAGTAATCCATCTTGGGGACAAAAAACCTTCTCTTCCCCTCCTGATTGATCATCTGCTCTAGTTGGGCGCGCAGGTGGCTGTTGGCGGATACGCCTCCGACCAAACAAACAGACTGCACTTCAGGATATTTCTCGAGCGCGAACTGTGTTTTGCGAACAATAGCTTGGGCAATTGTACTTTGAAAGGAAGCGGCTACATCTGCTTTGAGATGCTCTGGCAGGGGTTGGGGCAGCTTGGTGAGGAGGAAACTGGTGGCGGCTTTTAGACCGCTGAAGGAAAAATCCAGATCGCCCTTACGTGGCAGAGATATCGGCAGCTGGTATGCCTCGGGGTTTCCGTGAACTGCCAACCTGCTAATTGCCGGCCCGCCCGGATAACTGAGCTCAAGTAGGCGGGCGACCTTATCGAAGGCCTCACCGGCCGCGTCGTCTCGAGTCGAGCCAAGCAACTGATAGTGTAGGTGCCTTTTCATCAAGACAAGCTCTGTGTGGCCGCCGGAAACAATTACTACCAGCGCTGGCAATTCGGGTGCTTCTTCGCCAAGCCAAGCGGAGTAGATATGACCCTCTAGATGATTGATGCCGTAAATCGGCTTTTTTTCGAGGGCGACGATGGTCTGGGCGGCGCTAAGGCCGATCAGCAAGCAACCAATAAGCCCTGGACCGGTGGTCACGGCAACTGCTTGAAAAGATATTTTTTTGTTTTTAGTTGCTTGGATTAAGACTTCGGGGAGATTTTGTGAATGAAGACGAGCGGCGATATTAGGGACTACCCCACCGGTGGCGGCATGAGTTGCGATTTGGGAGAAGACAACGTTGGTATTAACGATGACTTGACCTCGTCTCTCCTCCACGATTGAGGCGGCGGTTTCATCGCAAGAGGTTTCAATAGCCAAAATTCTCATCTCTTCAATTCTATCTGCTTGTTTCCCGTAAGCCAAAATATTTCAGGTATAATTGGGCTATGGAATCCTTCCTGCAAACCCAGCAATGGGCGAAATTCAAAGAGACACAGGGCTGGCAAGCCAGCCAATGGGGAGATCTGTGGGGTCTGTCGAGGCCGATTCTGGGGAGCAAGCGGTTGCTTTATTTCCCTGAGATTCATTTTGATAATGCTCAAGAGCTAATCCGTCAGTTTACCAGTGTGGCGGGCGAGGGAGGAGATCGGGAAACAAATAGTGTGTTCGTGGTGCGTTTTGAGCTTCTTTCTCTATGGACAAAGGAATGGGCGGCCGAGCTGATGGAAGCTGGCTTGAAAAAATCGTTTGAGAGTGTTCAGCCAGAGTATCGGCAGTGGATTGATCTGACGCTTTCCGAAGAAAGGCTTTTAGAGCAGATGAAGCCAAAGGGACGCTATAATCTTGCCTTAACCAAGAGACATAACTTGCGGGTCGAGAGAGGACAGGAGCCCCGCTTGGTCAATGATCTATATCGTCTATATCGGGAGACGGCCCGGCGAGCAAAATTTCATGGGCGCAATGAGGCCTACTTTGCCGCCCTGCTAGAGGCGATGGGTGATCGGGCGGAGATTGTTGCTGTTTACCAAAAAGAGGAGCCGTTGGCGGCGGGGTTGTTTATCTACTATGGTGGCATCGCCAGCTATCTTTATGGTGGTTCGGGAGGGGATCGTAGCTTGATGGCACCATATTTAATGCACTGGGAGGCGATGCGGCGAGGTAAGGAAAAATCCTGCCAGATATATGATCTGTTGGCAGTGGCGCCCCCCGATCAACCAAAACACCCCTATATTGGTTTGAGCCGGTTCAAGCAACAATTCGGTGGCGAAACAGTTCGCCTTTTAGGTAGCTGGGATTTAATTTTTCAGCCAATGTGGTATGTATTGTATCGGCTAGCCGCCAAATGGCGCTCTGGAAGGGGAAGACAATGAAAGAACTGAAAGCGTTTATCCGCCACCTGCTTCCTGACGCGCTGATCAACCGTTATCACTTAGTAGTGGCGGTATTGGCTAATTTGATCTATGGGTTTCCCGCCAAAAAGCTACGGGTTATTGGAGTAACGGGGACTAACGGCAAGACAACTACCTGTCACCTAATCGCTGATACTTTGCGCGCCTCGGGTCGTCGAGTAGGAATGACAACAACGATCGATTTTCGCATTAACAATGAGCTGGTAGAAAACAACCTAAAAATGACTACGGTCAGCCCGTTTCTACTGCAAAAACTACTCAAGCGAATGGTGGATGCCGGTTGCCAGGATGTGGTGCTGGAGGTGACCTCGATCGCTCTTGACCAGCACCGCCTCTGGGGAATTAAGTTTGATGTGGCGGTATTTACTAACCTGACCCACGATCATCTCGACTACCATAAATCGATGGCCAACTATCGGCTGTCTAAGGAGAAGCTCTTTAGTGCTCGGCCGTTTCTTTCGGTGGTTAATATCGACGACCCAAGCGCGGAGCATTTTTTGGGGCACACTGCCAACCATACAATTACCTACGCGATTGAGGGCAGGGCCGATCTGATGGCCAAGAAGGTTTATCCTCGCCCTGGAGGAACGGATTTTGTTCTACTGCTAAACGACAGCCAGCGTCAAGCGACGGTTAACCTGCCTCTGCCGGGAGTGTTTAATGTTGCCAACGCTCTGGCCGCTGCTGCCGTTTGCTTAGGTTTGGGAATTAGCTTGGAGGCGGTGGTTGAGAGCCTTAACAGTGCCTCTGCCGTGGCGGGGCGGATGGAGGTGGTAGACGTGGGGCAGTCATTCACGGTGATCGTTGATTATGCTCACACACCAGACGCGCTGCAGAAGGTTTACGAAACGATCAAGCCGACTGTTCACGGCAAACTAATCTCTGTTTTGGGGGCGACTGGCTGTCGTGATAAGACCAAGCGGCCGATCTTGGGCGCTTTGGCGGGGCGATTTGCCGATTATGTCTTTATTACCAATGAAGATCCTTACACGGAAGACCCCTTAAAAATTATGAATGAAGTCGCTGTTGGTGTGCCGAAGGGGCGACCGCGTCGGGGGCGAATGAGAACTAGCAGAGAGAGCGAGGTACCCTTTAAGTATCGAGAAACTGGGGAGAATATCTGGTGGTGGCAGGTTTTGGATCGGCGGGAAGCAATTCAACGAGCGTTAAAACTGGCCCGGCCGCAAGATGTCGTGCTGGTGACTGGCAAAGGGGCAGAGAAAGTTATGGCGGTTGGCCACAAACTTGTCCCGTGGAGCGACCGTGCCGTGCTAGAGGAAGAATTGAAAAAGTATCAGATTCAATAGTTAGCAAAGACCTTCTGTCCCCAATCATCTCTATGAGTTTTATGTTTCCATTTTTTGACTTGTTCTTAAGGTTTGTGTTCCATGATTTTTGACTTATCGTCTTTGGTTTTTGACTTTATTATCATATACTCAAGCCGATGGGGGAAGCTGATAAGAAGCTGTTATTGCTTGATGCCAATGCTATAACTCACCGTGCCTTTCACGCTCTGCCACCCCTAACTTCGCCCAAAGGCGAGATGGTCAACGCTATCTATGGTCTGGCCACCACTCTCTTGCGGGCGATAAAAGACATCAAACCGGATTATCTAATTGCTTGTTTCGATGTCGGTCGGCACACCTTTCGTAATGATATTTATCCGGCCTACAAGGCCCACCGTCAGGAGACCGATCACGCTCTAGTTCTTCAACTACCCCGCGCTAAAGAGATGCTTGAACAGCTTTCTATCCCCTCTCTTGGGGTGAGGGGGGTGGAGGCAGATGATCTGATCGGCACGATTGCCCGGCAAGCCAAAAGAAAAAAAATCAAGACCTTTATCGTGACTGGCGACAAAGATTCTTTGCAGTTGGTTGACGAGGATGTGTTTGTTTATTCTCTGCACCGAGGAGTGAGTGACACTCTAATTTACGACCCTCAAACGGTCAAGGAAAAGATGGGTATTACACCAGAGCAAGTGGTGGACTACAAGGCGCTTTCCGGAGATCCATCAGACAATATCCCCGGTGTTGCCGGGGTGGGCCCGAAAACTGCTATCGATCTATTAGCAAAATACGGTGATATCGAAAGAATCTACCAACACTTGGCGAATCTGCCTGAGCGACAGCGCACTTTACTAGAAAAAGGTCGGAAGGAGATGGAGCTTTCCCGCCGTCTGGCCCTAATTAAAAAAGATGTGCCGCTAAAGATTGACTGGCCAACGGCGGCAGTGGAGCATTTTGACTACCAGAAGGCGGCGGCGATATTCCAAGAGTTTGGCTTTCGCACTCTACTATCGCGGCTGGCTGATTTCACGGCGGTGGCCAAGACTCCTCTACCGGGGATGATGGCAGGCCTAGATTTTACTGGAGAGGTCGTTACTTCTCTGGAAAAATGGGAGAAAACAGCTACCCTGCTTGGCCGTTCACCACTTTTGGCGGTTGATACAGAGACGGTGGATTTGGGAGGAGAGCTGGTAGGGATTAGTTTTGCAACCGGTCCGGATAAGGGCTACTACCTGCCTATCAAGCCGGGCCAGGGAGGACTGGCTTGGGATGAGGTCAAGCCGGCTTTGAGTAAACTTTTGGGAGATTCAGATAGGAAGGTAATTGGGCATAATTTTAAGTATGACCTGACGGTACTTAATCGCGCCGGCATGTCGGTTGCTAATATTTATGCCGATACGATGCTGGCCTCCCAGCTGTTAAACTCCCAACTTTTCTCCCACAAGTTGGACGAGCTGGCTCTTAATGTCTTAAAGGCTACAAAAACACCGCTGACTGATCTGATTGGCAAGGGTAAAGACCAGCCAATGAGTCAAGTGCCGCTGGCTAAGATCGCCCACTACAGTATGGAGGATGCCGTGGCGACTTGGCGGCTTTGGCAGAGCTTCGCTCCTGATTTGGAAGAAAAGGCGCTAAAGAAGATTTTCTACGAGATTGAGATGCCGCTATTACCGGTGTTGGAGAAAATGGAGTCAACCGGCGTGCTGATTGATCTGCCCTATCTTAAAACACTTGCCAGCCAGTACCAAAAGGCGCTTGAGCAATTGGAGAAGAAGATAAGGGAAACGGCCAAAACTGATTTCAACCCGGCTTCTCCAGCACAGCTAAAACAAGTTCTTTTCGAACAGCTAAAGCTCTCCCCCTCGGGGGTGAAAAAGGTGAAAACGGGGCTGTCAACAGATGCAGAAACGCTCAAGAAGCTTGTCGATCAGCACCCGGTGGTGCCACTGATTTTAGAGTATCGGGAGAAGGCCAAACTCTACTCAACTTACATCGAAGCTCTGCCCAAACAAGCCGATAAACAAGGTCGGGTCCATACCTCGTTTCTGCAGTTAGGAGCGGCTACCGGTAGGCTCTCTTCTTTGCGTCCGAATCTGCAAAATATCCCCACTCGAACCGAGCTGGGGCAGGCGGTTCGCCAGGCCTTTATCGCCGGCGAAGACAGATTATTGGTGGGGGCAGATTACTCTCAAGCCGAGCTAAGGATACTGGCTCATATTAGCCAGGAGGAGCATTTGATTAAGGCCTTCCAAGATGGAGGAGATTTTCATCAGTCGGTGGCGGATATGTTGGGAGTAGACCGACGCACTGCCAAGACAATTAACTTCGGTATTGTTTACGGGCTGGGACCAGTCTCTCTGGCAGAAGGATTGGGGGTGCCTCTTGGTGCAGCCAAGGGATTTATCGACCATTATTTCCGACTTTTTCCTGGGGTGCGCTCTTATGTCGACCAGATGAAGGAAAGGGCTAGGGAGAAGGGTTACGCAGAAACAGAACTGGGACGTCGCCGCTATCTGCCCGATATTCACTCACCTAACCCAATGTTGCGCTCGGCGGCTGAGAGAATGGCAATAAATATGCCGGCTCAGGGGACGGTGGCTGATTTAATGAAATTGGCGATGATTGAAGTGGACCGCCAGCTGCCGTTCCAAGTGTCGCTTCTTCTCCAGATTCACGACGAGCTTCTACTGGAAACGCCAGCCGATCAGGCGCCAAAGATTGGTCAGCTAGTGAAAAAGATTATGGAAGGCATCCGCTCGTGGCGCGTTCCTCTGTTGGTGGATGTCAAGATCGGGAAAGATTGGGCCAACCTCACGGCGCAAAAATGATTATCTATCTGCGAGGCGAGGAAAGTCTGCTGGCCAAAGAGGCAATTAATCAGCTAAAAGAAAAATTTCTTTCTCGCAATCCTGATGGTATTGAGATAAGGGAGGTTGAAGGCGATCAGCCCTCTCCCAACTGGGCGGATCTGGCTGCCGTTCCCCTGTTCTCCCATAGCCGGCTGACAATTATCAATCGAGCCGCTCTTCTGTCGAGCGCCAGCCAGAAAGGCTTGGCCCGATTTTTAATCAATTTACCCAAGACGAGCGTTGTTGTCATCTGGGATAGCAAGCCGTTCCTCGCTAGCTCGCCCTTGCCGGCCCTCCTAGCCAAAGAACGAGTTATAGATGTTGTGCTAGCAAGCGAAGCGGAGCGAGAGCGTTGGCTGGTAAAAAGGGCAGTGCGCTATCAGCTAGAGCTGACTATCGCCCAAGCTCGAGAGATGATCCGAGCGGTCGGCAAAGATATCTGGGCGCTAGACACTCATCTGCAGGCCTTGGCCTTAGGGGGTGATGCGGTAACTGGACAGCCACCGTTTTCTCCCAATATGGTTTTTCGTCTGGCTCGGCAACAGAATTGGGTGGAGCTAGCTGTGCAGATTGGTGCCGCTATCAGAGCGGGCGAGCCGGTAGAGCTGGTAATTGGTGCTTTAGCCTCAGCTCTTCGCGGTTTAGCTCGTCCCTGCCCCGAGCAGGTTGAGCTTTTGAGTGATGTTGATGTCGGCTTGAAAACGGGCTGGCTAGATCAAGATGGGGCGGCCGCCTTGCTTGCTGCCTACCTACCGCACCCGGCCAAGAAAAAGCTACAATGGGAGGAGCAATGGCGAGGGGCAGGGTAAGAAAAACATATCGGCCATCTTGGTTCTACGGGAAGTCGTTCCTCTTCTTTCTGCTGATTACTCTGACTCTGCTGGGTGGCTATTGGCTTGTATGGCGGGGTGGTCTGCTGGCCAGTCAGCCAGCCGAGCTAATTCAGCGGGATGCAATTAGCTCTGATTTAGAGCTAAATTTGACGGCAGATGGCGTACTTTTTTTGGAGAAAAGCCGCCTACCCGGGCAGATTATCTTATCAGGGAATAGCTATGTACTGCGCTGGCAGGTAATCGACCAGCCCAAAGAATACATTGGCGAGCTAAAAATTCTGCTCCATCTGCCGACGCCGATCAGCGAAGAGATGGTTAAGTACCAGTTGATAAATAACGGTGGGGCGTTGACGGCCTACGGGGAGTATATCGACCCTCAAACAATTGAGTTTGCCGCTACTGGCGTTGGCCAGAACGCTGTACTGGCGATACAGCTGGAAGTCCCGCAGAAATATCTCCAGCGCTCGCTTCTTGGCGTCTGGCAGGAGCGGCTTGCCGATGTGCCCCTCTCGGTTTGGTCAGGTATCTCCATCGCTTTCCCCCTATTAACCCTACTGGTACTGGTATTGGTACTGCTAGCCAGAAATCGGCGGATTGCCGATCTGCCGGAGAAGGCAGCGCCGCCCAGCCGCCTCAAGCCGGCGATGGTGGGGATACTACTGAAGGGGCGGTTGACCAGCCGAGAGATCGCGGCGACCTTGGTTGATCTGGCTCGGCGGGGATACCTCATCATTTCTCATCGTGAGGGGGGGGAGTATCGTTTTCGTCGTTTGCCGGTTTCGGAAGGCTTGGAAGACTTTGAAGCAGAGCTACTACGACAGATTTTCGGCTTTGCTGGGGAGACAAGCTCGTCGGAAGAGGTAGCTCTGACGGTGGGCGGGGCGTTTAGTGAACAAGTTAGCCAGGCATTTATTCTTGCCTATCGGCGGATAATGAAGTTTGGCTTGTTTTATCGCAATCCCCTGCAAGTGCACCGCCGTTATCAGCTGGTTGGCGTGCTGTTTTTCCTAACGGCGGTGTTGGGCTTTTTTGCCAACCTGTTTCTATTTTCTCAGCTACGCTACGCTTTAATTTTCTGGGTGGGAATGATGATCGCCTCATTACTGATTGTCTATGCCGCCAAGCGCTTGCCGCTTCGCACTGCTTTGGGGGATTTAGAGCTGGCTCGCTGGCTGGCCTTTGGCCGATTTTTGGCCAAGCCAGAGCCGTTACACTTTCAAACAGCCAGCCAAGATGAATACCTTTCTTATCTGCCCTACGCTATAGTTTTAGAAGTGGAGCAAGAGTGGACGAGACGGCTATATGATTTGCCTTTTGCCCTGCCAGATTGGTATTTAGTTCCTCGAGCGGGGACGATAGATGATTTTACGGCTGGGATATTTCCCCTCTTTGGCTATCTGTCACGCTTGTTGTCCTCCAGTGCTCAACCGTCAGCTCGTTAGTTGCTACCTCGGGGAATAAAGCGAGCCGTTTTTAAGGGGTAAATTACATAAGCCGCTCGGCCGAGAATATCATCCCGAACTACTGGTCCCCAAAGCCGGGAGTCGCTGGAACCGGGGCGGTTGTCCCCAGCCAAAAAGTATTCATCAGCACTTAAAACAACGCTACCGATCTCATTGTAAGGAGCGGCGGCGATAATCGGTTGATAGTCTTCGTCTAACAACCGATCGTTGATGATAATTTTACCGCTATCCACGGTGATTTTTTCACCCGGCAAACCAACTACTCGTTTGATCAGGCGAGTGTGGCTGGGATCGGCGGGGAAGCGAGCGGCCACTACGTCGCCGCGACGAATCTCTCGGGAGCCAAAAAAACTAACCGACTCAACGATAACCACCTCGCCAGACTTGAAGCTGGGCACCATACTCTCGCCCTTTATTGGGACGGGCCAGCCGATCAGGGCAACGCAAAGGGCCAACAAAACAATCACCAAAATTCCGTACTTGGCTAGATCGAAAAAGGTGAAACCCACTCGGTATAGACTCCCCCCCTCTGGTGCCATCTCCCACTAATCTTACCTTACTTTTGTTTGCTTTGTCTGGATTTGGGGCCGGTAGGCTTTTTTGTCTTAACTCGCGCCGGTTTGGCTGGTTTCGGAGATTTTTTGACTGTACTGGGCTTACTAATCTTAGTGGTGCTTTTTGCTTCGGCTGGCTTCTCTACCTTTTTGGTAACAGTGGTCTCTGAAGGAGCAGTGCGCATTAATTTTGCTTTTAGCCGAGCCGCTTTATTGCGGTGAAAAATTCCCCACTTGGCTCCCTTATCAACCAAGCTAATCGCCTTCGGCAGAGTACTAGTAGTGACATTTTTCAGGGCGGCTTTAATTAGCAGCTTGCGCCGGCGGTTAATAATCGCTTTTCGCGAGCTGACCCGTAAAGATTTCTTTGCTGATGCTCTAATTGGCATTGGTAATAGTATTATGACGCAATAATTGCTCGTCTTCAAGGGCCAAGCCGCCACAGCCCTTGAATCCTTCTTGGCGACACGGTACAATGTCTGCAAATGGAAATCACCCCCAAAGCCCAAGCCGCCGAGCTAATTAAACAGTCACAAAAGGTTTTACTGCTTACTCATCAGGACCCGGACGGAGACGCTATCGGCTCTGTTTTGGCTCTCAAAATGACGCTAGAGAAGATGGGCAAACAGCCAGAGGTGGTCATGCCGGGGCAACCAAACGAAGGCTTCTCTTTTCTACCCAACTACTCCCAGACAAACGATGGCTTGAAATCCAGTAACGACATTGTAGTAACTATTAATACCACTGCCACTGGCTGTGATTTAAGTTTGGGCTACCGCAAGTTTCCGGAAAATAAGCAGGTAAAAATTGTTGTCACGCCGGAGCAGGGCAGCTTATCGCCAGGGGATATCTCAATTGAAAAATCTCTGCCTAAGTATGATTTAGTGGTAATACTTGATGCGGATAATCTGGACCGACTCGGCTCGCTTAAGCAGGATTATCCCGATCTGTTTTACGAAGTGCCGACAATTAATATTGATCATCACGCCACTAACAGCTACTTTGCCAAAGTTAACTGGGTGGAGATGGGTGCGACCTCAACAGCCGAGATGTTGGTAGCGTTAATTGAATCGCTTGGCCGTGACGAGCCGTTGATTGATGCCGATATCGCCACCTCCTTGCTGGCAGGTCTGATCGCCGATACAGGTAGTTTCCGCAACCAGAATACCTCACCCAAGGTCCTGACTATCGCCGCGCAGCTGATCGCCGCTGGCGGCCGCCATCAGCAGGTGATGGAAGCAATCCGGGCTGTCTCGCTCCCCACTCTCAAAATTTGGGGCCGAGCTCTGGCACGGGTAAGAGAAGAGCCGGAAGCTCGCTTTCTTTGGACGAGCATTACTTCGGAGGACGCCTGCAAGCTGGATAGCCATGCCGGCGACGGGCTGATTGACGAGCTACTTAAAACAGTCAGCGAGGTCGATTTTGTTCTGTTGCTTACTGAAAGAAACGGTGTTGTTGGCGGCTCTTTACGCTCGGCCCAGCCAGCTTTTGATGTCACTACTATCGCCAAACAGTTTGCTGGTGGCGGTCACCGTAGTGCGGCCGGCTTTACCGTCAGTGGTAGCTTGGCCGAAAAAGAGGTTGCTATCATCGAAAAGGTCCGCCAGCTCCAGACTAAGCACAGCTAAACAGAGCGCATTGAAGACTGGAAAATATTTTGTTAAGATAGAAGGCAGAAATGACAAAAACATCCGCAAAAACAATCAAGAAATATCAGTCGCACGAAAAAGATACCGGCTCAATTGAGGTACAGGCGGCGGTAATTAGTGAGAAGATTAACCGCTTGGCGGATCATTTAAAGGAACACAAAAAAGACACCGACTCCCGCCTCGGTTTGCTAAAGATGATTAGTCACCGTCGTAGCTTACTCAACTATTTAGACCGAAAGAACCCGGAGCGCTACAAAAAGCTGATTAGCTCACTTGGTTTGAGGAAATAGCTGTATGATTTCTTCCGCCGAAACAGTTGAGATCCCCTACGGTGCTGATAAGCTTCTTTTGAAAACTGGAGTGTTGGCTAAGCAGGCCAGCGGGGCAGTAACAGTAAGGCACGGCGATACGGTAGTCTTGGTAACGGCCGGCCTATCTCTCCAACCAAAAGAAGGTACTGATTTTTTCCCTCTCACAGTTGACTACGAAGAGAGGATGTACGCGGCCGGAAAAATTTCCGGCTCAAAGTTTATTAAAAGGGAAAACCGACCTTCAGAAGCGGCAGTACTGCGTAGCCGTCTTGCCGACCGAGCAATCCGACCGATGTTTCCCAAGAGTTTCCGCCGAGAGGTGCAGATTATCGCAACAATTTTGGCCTACGACGAGGAGCATGATCCGGGGGCAATGGCGGTAATCGGCGCTTCGGTTGCTCTATTACAAACGGAGGCACCCTTTGCTGGTCCGATCGGAGCGGTGCGAGTCGGTTTGGTGGGCGGGGAGTTTGTTCTTAACCCAACTGACACCCAGTTAGAAGAGTCACAGCTCGATCTTGTTGTTGCTGGTACGGCCGAACGGATTACTATGATTGAAGCGGGCGCCAAAGAGGTGCCAGAGGAGAGGATGCTAGCCGCCCTGCGCTTTGCCCACGCGGCGATCAAAGAGACTCTGGCACCCCAGCGAGTCTTTATTGCCCAAGAAAAAGATAAGGTTGGTTATGAGGAGCCGGCTCATTTTCAGGAGGTTGCCGAGTGGGCCAAGGAGACGCTGACCGAGCTAGTGCGTCAAGAGGATATGACTGAACGGGCCGAGGGGTTGCTGGCGCTGAAGGAGAAGGCCAAGACAGAGTTGGCCGAGAAACATCCTGAAGCAGATTTAGACCAAGCAGTTGACTACGCTTTCTTTAAAACGATTCGCCATCTGATTCTGGAAGAGGGTAAGCGGCCAGATGGCCGTCGGGCAGATGAGATTCGTCCCCTCTTGGCGCAGGTGGGAGTTTTGCCGCGCGTGCACGGTTCCGCCTTATTTAGCCGCGGCGAAACGCAAGCGCTGACCGTTACCACTTTAGGCGGCCCAGGCCAGGAGCAGTGGATCGACACGATGGAGGAATTCTCTCGCAAGCGTTATATGCATCATTACAATTTCCCGCCCTACGCCACAGGCGAGGTGAAGATGTTACGTGGTAGCAGCCGGCGTGAGATCGGCCACGGCGCTCTGGCGGAGAAGGCTCTGATACCAGTTCTGCCGAGCAAAGAAGATTTTCCTTACACCATTCGCTTGGTCAGTGAGATTTTAAGCTCTGACGGTTCCTCCTCAATGGCGGCGGTTGTTGGCTCGACCCTTTCCTTGATGGACGCCGGCGTGCCGATAACAAAGCCAGTGGCTGGCGTGGCGATGGGGCTGGTGGGTGACGAAGAGCTGAAAAAGTACCACATTTTGACTGATTTACGGGGTTTAGAGGATTTTGCTGGCGAGATGGATTTTAAAGTTGCGGGGACGGCTGATGGCATTACCGCTATTCAATTAGACGTGAAGAACAAAGGGTTAACTGACGAGGTAGTGGAAAAGACGCTCCAGAGCGCTCGTGAGGGCAGATTGACGATATTGAAAAAGATGGCCGAAGCGATTGCCGCCCCGCGCGATGAGCTTTCTGCTCACGCGCCGCGAATCATCTCTACTAAGATTGACCCGAGCAAGATTGGAGAGCTGATTGGCCCAGGTGGTAAGACAATCAACAAGCTCGTTGATTCGGTAGGCGGGCGCGAGGTAGTTTCCGTTGACATTGAGGACGATGGCACTGTGATGATCACCTCGGCGGATTCAGCCAAGGCCGATGAAGTTCGCGTGGCGGTAGAGTCAATTGGCGTACCCCTTCAGGTAGGGCAGGAATTTGTTGGTGAAGTCACCCAAATCGTCAAGGACCGAAACTCCGGCAAAGAGATCGGTGCAATCGTCCAGCTGACGCCAAATAAAGACGGAATGGTACATATCTCGGCTTTGGGTCAGAACGGTTTTGTGGCCCGGGTCAGTGATGTAGTCAAGGTTGGCGAACAGATAAAGGTTAGAGTAAGTGCTGTGGACGAAGAGCGAGGGCGAGTCTCGCTAGCCAAGATATAGATCGTTTTTAAGGCGCGATAAGAACCGACACAGAAGGCCGGCTTATTTTTCTCCTTAAATTATTTGTGACAAAAAGAGCTTTATGGTAAAACGGGCTTGATGGTGACGATGACCAAGCAGCAGGCGCTGGACGAAGTGGCGCGTCGAGTAGCGGCCTGCCAGTCCTGTCGTTATTTTTCTGATCAGCGTTCCGTCCCAGGCGAGGGCAATCCAGAAGCTGAGATAATGCTTATTGGCGAGGCTCCTGGGGCTAAGGAAAATGAAACCGGCCGGCCGTTCGTTGGCGCGGCTGGTAAATTTCTGGAGGAGATGCTCAACTCGGTTGGTCTAGCTAGAGCAGATGTTTTTATTGCCAATACTATCAAGTATCAACCACCTGGTAACCGCGATCCGCTGCCCGATGAGATCAACCGCCAGTTACCATTTTTGCGTAAACAAATTGCTATTATCAAACCTAAACTAATCGTCTTTTTGGGTCGTCATGCTTTGGGGGCACTTCTGCCTGATTTGGGAAAGCCAATCTCGCGTATCCACGGTCAATTGATCGCCCGAGATGGTCAGCACTATCTGCCTCTTTATCATCCGGCTGCGGCGCTCTATAACGGCTCAATGCGAGAGGTACTGCTAGCTGATTTTGCTAAAATTCCCGAATATATGGATGAGATAACAAAATAATCGCTTGCGGGCGATTGGATTAGGCCCTCATCACTGATAGATGGCCGGTAATTGGCTATGAACAATGTAACTTTCCGATGCCTGATTAACAGAGGAAAATTGACACTTCTAGATGTAAGTGTCTTCATAAGTGTATGAGGGAGAGAATGAAATGGGGGGCACTAGCTTCTTTGCTGGTTGTTGCGGGACTAGTTTTTGCTCCTATACGAGTTTCGGCCGCTGATTCATGGAGCACAGGGGCAAGTGGGGGGACGGCGAGAGATGACCATAGTGCAATAATATATCAAGGGAAAATGTATGTCTGGGGTGGTTGGACAGGTGCGATAACAAACACTTTGTATATTTCGACCTAGCTACAAACGCGTGGTCTGCAGGAGCATCTGGCGGAACAGCAAGATATATAGCTAATACGCACGTCTATAACGGAAAAATATACATTTGGAGTGGTTGTGGCAACAGCAGTTGCTCTGTTTGGCCAACCGCAATGGATATTTACGATATAGCTTCTAACTCTTGGTCAACTGGAGCAGTGGGAGGTAACTCAAGAAGAGAAAGCGCTTCAGCAATCTATCAAGACAAAATATACTATTGGGCTGGCTTTAGTGCTGGAGGTGTTTACATAAATAGCATGGACATATACGACATCACTAACAATACTTGGTCAGTCGGAGTCGCCGGAGGAACCGCAAGGGCTCAAGCTATCGGTGCATCATATAACGGTAAATTATACTTCTATGGCGGATATAATAGCTCTGGAAATTTAAATTCTGTAGATATTTATGATATTAGTACCAACTTATGGAGCACAGGAACCGCTGGCGGTTTGTTTAGACAATCTGGTTCTGGTGATAGATATGGCGACTCTCTTTATGTTTGGGGAGGTTATTATTGGGATGGTAGTCTTCATTGGCAAGATACTGTCGATATATACAACCTGACAACTAATACATGGACTACAGGATCTAATAGCGCTGTGCATAGGTACAGCCACTCATTCAAGCAATATGACGGGATATTTTATGCCTATGCCGGCGACAATGATTTATTTGTGCTGGTTAACACCCTTGACATCTATGACACCGGTTACCACCCAAACCCTGAGTTTCAAAATCTTCCCGGTGATACAAGAACTATTAACTTAGATGAAGGGCAAGTTATTACCACGACCGCATATACATTAGAAGTTTACCCAACCTCGCCCAATGATATTGAAAAAGTAGAGTTCTTTGTTGACAACCAGCTTATTGATACCGATTACACGGCAGACACCAACGGAGTCTATTCAACCATCTGGGACACAACCCAATATCACTCTGATGTTCGTATTGTTGCCTATGACCCATTTGGTAGAACAACGGAACTAACTAGATCGGTGATTGTCGGCAGTAGCTCAAACGGTAGTCAGGTTCAAACGCTCACTGCCTTGCCAGAGACGGGGATGAGGGAAGAACCTTAGGTCGAAAACCAGAAACAAGAATGAAATCAAAAATCATGGGGCGTAAAGCGTAAGTACTAATTAATTTTGTTCAATTCACATTTTTTAATTTGTGTTGAATCGCCAATGGTTCAATGACCAATCAGATAAAAAATAAATTAATTGAGAACAAATACAGTCTTAATGTCGATTCTGCGTTATCGCAAAATTGCGATAACAATGGATTGAAGATGTCGTTTCGTTCACTTTCGACGCTGGTATTTGGGGTGAATGTTGAGAATACCTCTATCTTTTGTTTCTAAACTAATCTTTAGTTTCTGGCTTTTGTCTTCGGTTAAACACTCGGCTTGACTCTCTCTAAAATGTGTGCTACATTTAGCTAACTAAAGGATTATATCCATTAAAGAACTCAACTAGTAAAGGAGAAACCTGATAGAAAGTAAGCAACATACTCGGTTGCCGGCTAGTCAGAATGACGCCGGAAGACCAATTCGTCCCAAGTTCAAATTCGGGCGGGAAAGACAGCTCTCCTCGAACAGAGGTAAAGAATTGGCATACTCTAATCCTTCTGATAAAATACCTTCAGCGACTAGGCCTAACCGTTCTCTGCGGATTATTCCTCTGGGTGGTTCGGGCGAAGATATCGGTAAAAATATGGTTGTTTATGAATATGGCCAGGATATTATTGTGATTGATGCCGGTATCCAATTTCCCGGAGCAGATATGCCGGGGATCGATTATGTCATCTGCGACACTACCTATCTGGAGAAGAATCGCGCGCGGGTTAAGGGTTATTTCATTACCCACGGTCACGAAGACCATATTGGTGGTCTACCCTATGTCTGGCCAAAAATCCCCGCTCCGATCTATGCCGCTCCTCTAACAGCTGGTCTTATCAAGAGTAAATTCGAGGAGCATGCGGTAAACAATTATCAATTAAGGATAATCCAGCCAGGCGAGGATATCGTAATCGGCGGTTTTCGAGTCAAGCCAATTCATCTAACCCACTCTATTCCAGACCTGCTTGGTTTAGCGATAACAACTGCGGCCGGACGAGTTTTTCACGCTACCGATTGGAAAATAGACTTTACCCCACCGTTTGGTGGTCCAACCGACTTTGCCGCTCTCTCCCGCTTGTCAGACGAAGGAATAGACTGTCTGTTATCCGATTCGACCAATGTAATGACGCCGGGATATACTATTTCGGAAGCAGTGGTGGCTCAAGCGATTAAAGATATCTTTATTCGGACAAAGGGAAGGATTATTGTCTCCAGCTTTGCTTCCCGCATTGACCGTATTCAACATGTCTTGACCGCCTCTCATCTTGTTGGGCGCAAAGTGGCGATCTCGGGTCGGTCTATGGAGAAAAATATTAACATCGCTATGGAACTTGGCTATCTTAAAGTGCCTCAAGGAACACTGGTAGATATCCGGACAATTAATGCCTTGCCTTCGGAAAAAACGGTGGTAATGTGCACCGGAAGCCAAGGAGAGGAGTTCTCTGCCTTGGTGCGGATGGCTACCGGAGAACATCGGCACATTCAGTTGAAGAAGGGAGATACGGTTTTGCTCTCCTCCTCCTCCGTGCCGGGTAATGAGCGAGCGATCTCTGCTACCATCAATAATCTCTATCGACAAGGGGCAGAAGTGATTACTAACAAACAATTAGATATTCACTCTTCGGGCCACGCCAATCGAGAGGAGATTAAATTAATGGTCTCTCTACTCAAGCCCAAAAATATTATGCCAATCCACGGTGATTACCGCAGCTTGGTAGAACACACTAAACTGGCCCAAGAAGTTGGAGTGTCGGTCGATCGCTGCTTTGTGGTTGAGAACGGTCAGATATTAGAGATAAACCATCGAGAGGCAAAAATCAGTCAAGAGAAGGTAACTGTTGGTCAAGTATTGATCGACGGTCTAGGAGTGGGAGATGTTGGTCAGGTGGTTTTGCGCGATCGACAGACAATGGCAGAAGATGGCATGTTCTTGGTAGTTATAACGGTGGAGAAGAAAACTGGCAAACTGCTTACCTCGCCTGACATAATTTCAAGAGGTTTTGTGTATATGAAGGAGTCGGAAGGCCTAATTCAAGAGGCGCGGGCTTTGATCAAAAAGGCTCACTTGGAGCACACAGGTAATAAAACATTTAATTGGGAATATCTGAAGAAGGCTCTGCGAGAAGATTTAGGAGAGTTTCTTTTTAAAAAGACAGAAAGACGGCCGATCGTTATACCGGTAGTGATTGAGGTCTAGCTGGGGACGGCTTTAATCGCTTCCCGCAGTGCTGGAAGATGTGCTGGTTGAGCAGGGGCAGCGGCTACCCAGCTCCTTGTAGGCGCGAGCAATTACTCCACCACAGATTCTACTTCCCGCGCTCTTATCAAAGGTTTCTTTGGAAACTTCGCCGGTGTTGGGCGAGCTTAGAAAGTCGCCATTGTTGTCTAATTGAACTCGATAGTAAATATAACTCTTATCTGGATCTGGCGAATTAGTCTTGCCGCAGTCCTTGTCGTTCTCATAACTGGTTTCTGTGCTCTTTTTTGTCATGGTGATCTTTAGATAATAAACCATCGCCGTATCTTCGGAGGAATTGGGTTTATAGATATCAAGTACTCTAGTTGCTTCTCTAGTGTAAAAGTGGCAATTTTGAGGTGTCACTCCCTTGAAATTCACCCAATCGTCAATCGATGAGGGAATAAATCCATACCAGTCACCTGAACCATAGCGATTAAAAACCTTTTGGGTGAAAATACTTGCACTGGCGCAAGGATTTATTGCCGAGCTAGAGCCGGATCTACTTGTTACGCCGGGCCCATCATAGGCCTCACCACTAACATCCTTTGATAGCCAGCCGTAGAGAAAAATGCCCAACAGCACCCCAAGCAGAAAGGTAATCAACACCCCAGCAATCAAACGATATCTCGACATACTAGCTCCAGTTTTTTCTCTTTTTTCTCCTTGTCAAGTTTTTGCACTACACCTTCCCGATTGATACAGTAATTGTATGGGATTATTTCGACGCAGACGACGTTACATCAGTCGCCGCCGGCCTCGCTTACCAACTATTTGGGATGAATTGGTCTGGGCGGTGGAACCTGACACTGCTCGGGAGATTCTGGCGATAATACTGCTGATTGGTGGTGCTTTGTTTGGCCTGGGTCTGTTGCGTTTGGCGGGGGCTTTTGGCGAGTTTTTCTTCGGATTGTCAGAGACAATTTTCGGTGTGCTGGCTTACGTCGTGCCGTTCGTTTTTCTACTAGCGGGATTTCGGTTATTAGCGGCAAAAAAAGAGTATTTGCGAGGCGTCTCAATGATTGGCGTGATTTTCTTGTTTCTACTTGTGCCGGGGTTGTTTCTTCAATCGGGCGGTGCTTTGGGCCAAGCAGTTTCCGGTTTTTTCTCGACTGTTTTTGGCTTAATTGCTGGTTATGTGGTGATGATTGGTGCAACTCTGATCGCGCTATTACTTACTTTTAATATTTCCCTTAGAATCTTTGTTGAAAAGTTCAATGTCTTGAGGGGTCGAGGTCCGGGAGTAAAAATAAATGAATCTACTCGAGTACCGGTGCGTACTCTCCGACCGGCAACAGCTGGACCGGCTGGAATAGCAATGGTACCCAGTGGTGTCAACTGGCAGTATCCTAGTTTAGACCTGCTTGATTACGGCGAGGGGGCAAAAGCAGAATCGGGCGATATTGGTAAAAACGTGGAGATTATCAAGAAAACATTGAAGGACTTTGGCATCGAGGTGGCGATGAGTGAGGTTAATGTCGGCCCAACCTTAACTCAATATACCCTCAAGCCGTCAGAGGGGGTGAAGTTGAGCAATATCACCGCCCGAGCCAATGACGTCGCCTTAGCTCTTGCCGCTCACCCAATCAGAATTGAGGCTCCGATTCCCGGTAAGTCTTTAGTTGGAGTAGAGGTACCAAATAAAAAATCCGTCACCGTTTCGCTGCGTGAAGTCCTGGAAGATTCTAGCTATAAGGCGACCGATTCTCCTCTATCCTTGGCGTTGGGACGCGATGTCTCTGGTCAGGCCACCGTGGTTGATCTGCGTCAAGCTCCCCATCTGTTGATTGCCGGGGCAACGGGGAGTGGAAAATCGGTCTGTATGAACGCGATACTGGTTAACTTATTGTATCGTAATTCTCCCGCCGACCTTCGTCTACTACTAATCGATCCGAAGCGAGTCGAATTTGTTGAATATGGCGGGTTGCCTCACCTGTTAGTGCCAGTTATTACCGAGACAGATAAGACTATCTCGACTCTGCGTTGGACAGTAGCGGAGATGGAGCGGCGTTATCAACTGCTTTCCTCTCATAACGCTCGCAATTTAGAGGTTTTTAATGAGAACAAATCGGCTGGTGAGGCTTCCCTGCCCTACCTAGTGGTGGTGGTAGACGAACTAGCCGACCTGATGTCACAGGCTGCCAATGAAGTGGAGGGCTCAATAGTCCGTATTGCCCAAATGGCCAGGGCGGTGGGGATTCACTTGATTGTGGCAACCCAGAGACCTTCGGTTGATGTCATCACTGGACTGATCAAGGCGAATATTACTGCCAGGATTGCCTTTGCCGTGGCCAGCAATGCCGACTCGCGGACTATTCTTGATCAAGCCGGCGCCGAGAAGTTGATGGGCAGGGGCGATATGCTATTTCTCAATAACGATCGGCCCCAGCCGCGTCGTGTTCAAGGAGTATATGTGCGCGACAAGGAGATAAAGAAGGTGACCGATTTTCTCAAAGGTCAAGCTCCCTCTGCCTACGACGAATCTATCACTACTTATCGGCCGGGAATTAAAGAATCGGGTGCCCTTTCTGGCGAGGGAGGAGAGGATGAATTGTACAACGAAGCGCGGGAGACGGTTGTCCAGGCAGGAAAAGCATCAGCTTCTCTGTTACAGAGAAGACTGAAGGTTGGTTACGCTCGGGCAGCTCGCTTACTGGATTTATTGGAGGAAGAGGGAATCATCGGACCAGCTGACGGAGCTAAGCCGCGCGAAGTGCTTATCTCGCCGGACGATTATCTGGGACCCTAACTTGTGGACGATCGGGGTTAAATAAAAACAAATACGGGCGCCGCTTGGTTCAAGATGAACGGTGGCGCCCGTACGGTCAGCCCCCGGAAGAGCTTGGTTTTTCCGTATTTTTTAATATAGCAAAATTATGACGTCTTGCCAAGCCTTTCTCAAAAAGTTCGTATTAAATAAGCGTTGACGAGCTGCCTGTTTCGGCGTAGTTTGAATAGCAGATGCAAGGATTTTCCTCCAAGCTAACCAGAAATAACCGCCGCCGTTCTTTGGGCAGTATTCTCAAGGCAGCTCGCGCCCGTCGCGGTTTGTCTTTAGAAGAAGCAGAAGAGCAAACCAAAGTGCCAGTTAAATACCTGCAGGCGCTCGAGGAGGGCCAGTACCAGCTTCTCCCGGCCGAAGCCTATAATATTGGCTTTATCCGCTGTTACTCTGAAATATTAGGCCTAAAACCGGGTCGAGTGATTGAGCTGTACAAAGAAGAGCGCTCTCGTTTACGAGTTAGCGGCCAGAACGGCACCTTCTCCCCCCGCCGAGTCAATGATTGGCGCTTTCTGGTGACACCTAAACTTTTGGGTGCGGCGGGAATTGTGGTGCTTTTCGGCTCGGTAATCTTCTATATTGGGTTACAGGTTAAACACTTTACTCGCCCTCCGGAGTTAGTGATTACCAATGTGCCAGCCGAGTTTACCAGCACGAAAGACTCTGTCAAGCTGGTGGGTAGTGCCAGTAATGGCGCCACTGTCACCATTAACGCAGAACCGATCCTAGTATTGGGAGACGGTAGCTTTGATCAAGATGTTCAGCTTTCTCCAGGGCTGAACGAGGTAGTGGTGGTGGCAAAGAATAGAATTGACAAAGAAGCCAGACGAACGGTTAAGGTGCTATATCTGCCAGACCTTGCTAAAGCCCAGCAAAGTAGTACTAAAGAATAATGGCAAGAAAAACAAAAGAAGAAGAGCAGCCGGTTGAATCAGGAAGAGACTCAGCCCTTAAGGCGGCGCTCTCCCAGATCGAGAAACAGTTTGGCGCCGGTTCGATTATGCGTTTAGGTGGCTCGACCCATCTCAATATTGAATCAATTCCTTCTGGCTCGCTGTCGTTAGATCTGGCTCTAGGAGTGGGTGGCTTGCCGCGTGGCCGAGTTATTGAGATATATGGGCCAGAGTCCTCCGGTAAAACAAGCCTGGCTCTTTCCGTAATCGCCCAGACACAGAGCCGCGGAGGACTGGGGGCATTAATCGACGCCGAACATGCTTTTGATCCCTCTTATGCTGGCAAGCTGGGGATAGACTTAGAGAAGCTATTAATCTCCCAACCGGACACGGGCGAGCAAGCGCTGGAGATTGTGGAGACTCTCGTTCGCTCCAATGCCGTAGATGTGATTGTGGTCGATTCGGTGGCGGCGCTAACCCCCCGAGCCGAGATTGAGGGAGAGATGGGAGATGCGGTTATGGGAGTGCAGGCCCGTCTGATGAGCCAAGCTTTGCGTAAGCTGACCGGCGCGGTTTCAAAATCAAAAACAGTGCTGATTTTTATCAACCAAATCCGAATGAAAATTGGGGTGATGTTTGGCAATCCGGAAACAACCACCGGTGGAACGGCGCTAAAGTTCTACTCCTCGGTGCGCCTTGATATCAGACGAATAGAGCAACTTAAGGAAGGTGAAGAGGCGGTAGGCACCCGAGTTCGGGTGAAAGTAGTCAAAAACAAAGTTGCTCCCCCGTTTCGAATGGCCGAGTTTGACTTAATGTTTGATTCCGGTATATCTAAAGAAGGCGACCTACTTGATCTGGGTGTAAAGCTTGGGTTGGTTGAAAAGTCGGGAGCGTGGTTTCAATATGGAGAACAAAAGCTTGGGCAGGGACGGGAGGCTGCCAAAGCTTTTCTTCGTGGCGACAAAGAACTGGCCAAAGAGCTGGAAGCAAAAATCCGATCTTACAATAATGACAGACCGCTAACACCACCGGAAGAGTAGCCGAGCGGCTAAATTTTGACTCTTGATGGAGCTAGTAGTCTATCGTGGATTATGGTAGGCCTGGAAAACTAGTGGAATAAGAGAAGGAGAGGCGTTTGGCGATTGTTGCCCAGTGTGTTGTTCTGTCTGGTTGAAGCTAAGCAATCCAGAATTGGTCGATTTCAAAAAACGTGTTTCGGGGGAGAATTTTTATAAATACTGACGCACACAAAAGCTTATGGGTTACTTGACTTTTTTTGAGCCTTATGCTACCATAGCACTTACACAATCCCTACAAGTAAAGGGGAGGAAAGGGGAGAAATAATGGGGATCGTAATTCTGTTAGTGGCCGGCTGGGGGCTGCTGCTCTGGCTCGCCGCAGCGAACCGGGCCCAAGGGGGGAGGGACCGGCTGCTAGAAACATTGGCGGTCGTCGCGCTGCCAATGTTCACGGTTTTCGTAGCGACCGTTTATCTCCAGCCAGCAGCTGGGCATGGTGTCCCGGTGCTGGTGGCGGTCGCGGCGATCCTCATTGCATCAGCTATTTTCTGGCGCAGTGAGCGTGAGGTTGGTGGAGGGGCCGGAAGGCCCCTCTTCTCGTGCTCTATAATGTTCTGTCTAAACGTGCGTGGGTAATGTTGCTCTTTAGCTAGAAGGCCCCGGGCAGGACTGAAGCCTTCTTTCAAACAGATATCCATCAAATCGCAAACCCGCTGAAGCTATTTTGACGAATCGTAGTAAAATTATCGTATGCTCAAACACTCTTGCCTCTCCTATGCCCTGTTTCTTATTAAAAGACGACCCCGAACAAAAAGCGAACTAGTCGCTCGCTTAGAGTCGCGTGGCTTTCCAGCCGAGGAGATAACGGCCACGATCGATCGTCTGACAAAAAAGCAAATTATTGACGATTCGCGCTACGCGCGAGCATTAATGAACGATCGAGTTAGACTGTCGCGCCGAGGCCGACAGGCAATAGTTTGGGAGATGAAAAAACGGGGGCTTGACCAGAAACTGATCGAGCAAACAATCAATCAGCTTGACCAAACAGATGAACTTCAGGCGGCGCGAGAGTTGGTTACCAGCCGACAGAGAGTTTGGTTAAATTTACCCGAGTCAAAAAGAAAACAGCGTACTATCTCTTTACTGCGGCAACGAGGTTTCTCCGCTCGGGTCGTTTGCCGGCTTTGGCAGGAGATAGAGCAAAATAAATCTGATTGGCATTGAATCCTTTGTTTGTTAAACTGAATCTAATGTGGGGTCGGCCGAAAGAAAAATTACTAGTTTGGTTTGCTGAAGTTGACAAGACGGATATTCCTCTTGTCGGCGGCAAGGGGGCAAATTTAGGCGAGTTGGCCAAGGCGGGTTTGCCTGTGCCGCCCGGTTTTATTGTTACCGCCGGGGCATACTTTCGTTTTCTCAAGGAGAGCAAGCTTGATAAGTTAATTGCCGGCAAGCTGGAGAGTGTCGATCCGGAAGATTCCAAAACTCTTCAAAAGTTAGCTAGTCAGATTCAAGAAGAGATCAAGAAGCATCCATTTCCTGATTATTTAGAGAAAGAAATTATTGCCGCCTATCGTCAGCTTGGCAAGGGACCGGTGGCAGTCCGTTCTTCCGCTACCGCCGAAGATCTGCCGGATGCCTCCTTCGCCGGCCAGCAGGCAACCTTTCTAAATACTGAAGGTGAGGAGCAGGTTATCAAGGCAGTTCGGGAGTGTTGGGCCTCGCTGTTTGAGGCGCGAGCAATTTACTATCGAGCGATTAATAAATTCGGTCAGATGAAGGTTGGTATCGCCGTGCCGGTTCAGCGGATGGTTCAGAGTGAGGCCTCGGGGATTATGTTCACTGTGGATCCAGTTTCTGGAGACGACAAGAAACTGGTAATTGACGCTGGCCTAGGTCTAGGTGAGGCGATCGTCTCGGGCTCTGTTACCCCAGACCATTATGTTATTGATAAGGAAAAGAGCGCGATTCTCTCAAGAGAGATCGGTGCCCAGGCTTGGCAGATAATCAGAGGCGAAAATGGTCGAGATGTTCACCGCGCCCTAACCAAAAAACAGCAAGATGAGCAGAAGATTACAGATGAGCAAATTATTGCTTTGGCCAAACTGGGCGAGAAGATCGAACAACACTATCAGGCCCCTCAAGATACAGAATGGGCGATTGAGGGAAAAAATGTCTATCTTGTCCAATCGCGCCCAATTACCACATTGGATGAAAGAACACCTAGTAGCGCTCTGGTGGCCACGCCTACTGATAGCGCCGAGCCATCAGATGTCTTATCTGGGGATGCCAAAGAATTAGTGAGCGGCGCTCCAGCCTCGTTGGGCCGAGCGAGCGGTCCGGTACGAGTCATCCACAAGCCGACCGAGATTGACAAAGTGCTTCAAGGAGATGTGCTGGTTACCGAGATGACCTCGCCTGACTATGTGCCGGCGATGCGCCGGGCTGTGGCCATCGTTACTGACACCGGCGGCCGAACATCGCACGCAGCAATCATCAGCCGTGAGCTGGGTATTCCCTGTATTGTCGGAACGGGCAAAGCCACGGCGGTCTTGAAAAATGGCCAGATGGTCACGGTTGATGGTACGACCGGACAGGTCTGGGCCGGTAAGATTAGCGGCGGGCAAAATAAGACGGCAGTGACCACGACTGCCTCCGCTCAACTGATCGCGCCTGTCCAACAAATGGTGCCGGTTACTGCCACCAAGATCTATCTCAATATCGCTGAACCAGCCAAGGCGGCGGAGTATGCCCAGTTGCCAGTTGACGGAGTCGGCCTGATGCGGGCGGAGTTTATTATCTCCAATATCGGCGAACACCCCAAAGCCATGGTCAAAGCCGGCCGGTCGAAGGAGTATGTTGATAAATTGGCTACCGGTATCGCTACCATCTGCCAGGCCTTTCACCCTCGGCCGGTGGTTTATCGAGCAACTGATTTTAAAACAAACGAGTACCGTGCTCTCAAAGGAGGGGCAAAGCTGGAGCCGGAGGAGAATAACCCGATGATCGGCTACCGCGGCGCCTCCCGCTATATTGCTGAGCCGGAGCTGTTTGCTCTAGAGATGCAGGCCCTGCGCTCGGTGCGAGAGGGGCACGAGATGACCAACCTGCACCTGATGATCCCTTTTGTTCGAACGGTTGAGGAGTATCGCAAGGTGTGTGATTTGGTGCACCAAGCCGGTCTGCGACAGGATGCCGACTTCAAGCTATGGATTATGGTTGAGGTGCCGGCGACGGTTTGGGAGATAGATAAATACTTCGCCGAGGGGATTGATGGGGTGTCAATCGGCTCCAACGACCTGACCCAGCTGATGCTTGGAGTTGATCGAGATAGCGCCACCTTGGCCTACGAGTTTGACGAGCGCTACCCGGCAGTGATGGAGTCAATGCTCCAAGTCATCCGGGCTTGCAGGAAAAATCATGTTACCGTCTCCATTTGCGGCCAAGCTCCCAGTGTCTATCCGGAGATAACCGAGGCCTTAGTGAAAGCCGGTATCACCAGTGTTTCCGTTGCCCCGGATGTGGCTGTCTCTACCAGAAAGCTGGTTGCTTCAGTTGAGAAGAAACTACTTCTCAACCATATTTTGGATTCTGCTTAGTAAGCTCGGCCAACGGAGAGAAGGATTAGTAGCAGACAGATAATCGAACCAGTCAAACCAACTTTGCTTAACCGAGATCGGGTAACGCGGAAGGAAAAAACGGCCAACAGAGCAGATATCGCCGGGCAGGCCAGTGTCACTAGGTAGCCAATGATGGTGTTGGCAAAAAATGCATCCAACAAATAGCTGGTTTTAAATAGTATATAAACTAACATATTCAGCCAGAAAAATAGGGGTAAAATAAGCAAAACCACACTCGCCAAGCTAAGCTTGTAAGATCTCGTCCAACCCCCTTCTTCCATCATAAATCCAGTTTAGCAGTCTGCCGAGAGCTAGCCAAGCTGGTTCTCTTATTTGGCCAATTTGGGCTTAATCGCCGCTTGGGCGGCAGCAAAGCGAGCGATCGGTACGCGATATGGAGAACAGCTGACATAACTCAATCCCAGCTGGTGACAGAACATCACCGAGGCAGGATCGCCACCGTGTTCACCACATATCCCTAACTTAATGGTTGGCCGGCTTTTTTTACCCTTAGCTATGGCGATCTGCATCAGTTGGCCAACTCCCTCTTGGTCAAGTGTCTGGAAGGGATCTTTCTCGTATATCTCTTTATTGACATACTCTCCAAGAAATGTAGCAGCATCGTCGCGGGAGAAGCCACAAGTCATTTGTGTCAGATCGTTTGTACCGAAAGAAAAGAACTCGGCTTCTTTTGCGATCTCGTCTGCAGTAATAGCACCGCGAGGCACCTCAATCATCGTGCCGATTTTGAAAGTAAGCTTGACCTTTTTCTCCACCATTACCTGCTCGGCTGTTTGTTGAACGATCTTTTTCTGGTTGCTAAATTCCTTAACATTACCGACAAGCGGAATCATTATTTCGGGGTTAACGGCATCACCCTGTTTTTTGAGCTCACAAGCCGCTTCGATGATCGCCCGGGTTTGCATTTCAGTTATCTCGGGATAGGTTATGCCGAGCCGACAACCCCGGTGTCCCAGCATCGGGTTGAATTCATGCAACGACTCGATAATCTCATGTAACTTGGCCAAACTAGTTTTAGTCTCCTTGGCGATCTCTTTTATCTCCTCTTGTGTTTTGGGTAAGAACTCATGCAGAGGCGGGTCAAGTAGGCGGATAGTTACCGGCAGACCCTTCATTTCTTTGAATAAACCGCGAAAATCTTCCCGTTGGAAGGGTAGAAGTTTTGCCAGCGCATTCTTTCTACCCTCGAGATTACCAGCTACGATCATCTCCCGCATTGCCTTAATTCGCTCACCCTCAAAAAACATATGCTCGGTGCGGCACAGCCCGATTCCTTGAGCGCCAAATTTCTTGGCTACGGCCGCGTCTCTTGGCACATCGGCGTTAGCCCTGACTTCGAGCTGGCGAAACTCATCGGCCCACTTCATAAGCTGGCCAAACTCGCCTGAAAGCTCGGGGTCAACCGTGGCTAACTTGCCGGCGTAAACCTCGCCTTTGCTCCCATCAAGAGTAATGAAGTCACCTTCAGCCAGATTCTTGTCGCCGATTGTTAGGGTCTTGGCCGATTCGTTGATGGTCAGCTCGCTACAGCCACAAACGCAACACTTACCCATACCGCGCGCTACCACGGCGGCATGAGAAGTCATCCCGCCCCGCGCAGTTAGGATTCCCTTAGCGGCATTCATACCGATCAAGTCCTCTGGCGAGGTTTCAATGCGAACAAGAACAACGTCCTCATTTTCTTCTTCAACCAAACGAGCTGCTTCATGGGCATCAAAGACTACCTTACCCACCGCCGCTCCTGGTGAGGCAGGCAGGCCTTTGGCTAGCGGCTTGTCGTTGTTGGCAACCTTTAGGGTTTGGTGGAGAAGCTGATTGAGTGAGTTAGCCTCAATGCGCATTATTGCCTCTTCCTTGCTAATGAGCCTTTCCTTGACCATATCAACGGCGATTTTTACTGCCGCGTGAGCCGTTCTTTTACCACTTCTTGTCTGAAGGATGTAAAGCTTGCCTTCTTGAATAGTAAACTCCATATCTTGCATATCGCGATAGTGTTTTTCGAGACGATCGCGATATTTGCAGAGTTGCCTATAACAGTCGGGATTAGTTTTTTCAAGCTGTTCGATGCTCTGTGGAGTACGGATACCGGCAACCACATCCTCGCCCTGAGCGTTCATTAAGTATTCGCCGTAAAATTTATTCTCGCCGGTTGAAGGGTTGCGAGAGAAACATACTCCCGTCCCGGAAGTTTCTCCCATATTACCGAAAACCATTGCTTGTACATTGACCGCTGTACCCAGCAGGCCCTTAATATCGTTTAACTTGCGATATAGAATGGCTCGCTTATTATTCCAAGAACCAAAGACGGCCTTAATCGCCAGATCTAGCTGCTCCCGTGTGTCTTGAGGGAAGTCGTGTCCGGTGGACTCTTTTATTGCTCGCTTGAACTGTTCGGCCACTTCTTGCAGGTCCTCTGATGACAGATCGGTGTCCAGCTTGGCTTTTCGTTCAGTTTTAATTTTGGCCAAAATGCTTTCAAATTGGTGATGGGGGACGTTCAAAACCACATCGCCAAACATCTGCAAAAAGCGGCGATAAGCGTCCCAAACAAATCGCTTGTTACCAGTTTTATTCTGCAAACCAGCTACTGTTTCGTCATTTAACCCTAGGTTAAGGATAGTGTCCATCATTCCTGGCATGCTTGAGGCGGCGCCAGACCGAATGGAAACCAGTAGGGGGTTCTTCACATCGCCAAACTTCATGCCAGTTGAAGACTCGATCTTGGCTAAATTGGTGTCAATCTCTTTATCTAAATTGGCTGGTAGTTTTTTACCAAGCTCATAATACTTGGCGCATACCTCGGTGGTGATGGTAAATCCTGGAGGAACCGGTATGCCTAGAGCGCTCATCTCGGCTAGATTGGCGCCTTTGCCGCCCAATAATGTCTTCATACTCATATCGCCATCGGCCTTGTCGTCGCCGAAGAAATACACTTGCTTTTTGGAGGAAGGTTTTGACATGTAGCTCCTTTTTAATAATTATTCCCCTTACGTGCTTTATTATCCTAACTTTTACTGAGTAATTTGGCAACAGGTGGGCTTAATTGGATAGTAAAATATAAGAACCGTCAGTCTCCTGTCTTGCCAGTGATTAGCACCGAGCTTCGTCATCGGCCCGTTTGGTAATGATATTTTTATGCAATTTGCAAAAATTCAACGGCTTACCTCAAAGAGGCTTCAACTTTTTTCAGCCGTCAACGACTGGCCGGAACGGGATAGCCCCGACTCGTTTATTACTGTAAAAAATTTGAAGAAGTGCTAGCTTCTTGTGTTAAATCGGTTAGGTAGTTATTCACGCGGTTGATGAAGTTGATAAGTCCGACTGCCACAAAAATAGCTATTAATAAATAGCCATCTGTTTTAACAAACCTAATTAATCGGCTACCTGTCCCCTCCATTTTTTTAGCATAACTAAATTTGCACACCGATTAAAGCTAGGGGATATATACAGCTGAAAGAAGTAGGGAAACTAGATCATCCAAACCAGCCAGAGCGTATCTAGCCAGTCTGTCCAGATGGCAGGCCAAAATTCCTCGGGCTTCGCCCTTTTCGATCCGAGCTAGCATTCCGCCGAACACAGTTCGGCCAGGTTCTTTGGTAGTTTTTGCCTCGCAAAGCGAGGCGACGATTTCAAGTTTTTCGTTCCGCTTTTAGCGGAACTCTGGGCTTCGCCCAGTTTGGCGGCAAATTCTTTTTCTTTAACGTGCTGCGACTATGCGAAGTTTACTAAAAAACCGTAGGTTTTGCAAGTAAATTTTGTATAGTCGCTGTTAGACGATGTCGCGTAGCGACGATGCTGACAGCGACGTAGTCGCAGCACGTTAGCCAACACAGTGTAGCGATGTTGGCTAACGTATCCGAGTATGCGAAGTTCGCTTTTCGGATTTATTGATTATTATTTGAATTATCTGATTACAATTTTAGCAGATTTTCGTTTAAATTACCACCAAACAGAGAAAAGCGAATTTGGGAAAAAGGCGAGCCGAGCCTTTTTCCGCATACTCGGTGTTAGGCGAGGGTGAGCGGAACGTAGTGGAGCAAATTTGGGAAAATGCCGAGCGGAGGCATTTTCCTCATAATCCTTGTTATATGTCCCGACCGAAACGAAGTGTAGGGAGAGCGCAGCGTGGTGCGTAGCAAGTAATTTTTAGCGACCCGTCACAGTTGTGATATTACCAGATAAATATCCATGCAAAGTTGTTTTCTTGATAATTACTGTTGGCAACTGGAGCAACAACATATTGAATAAGAATAAATCAAATGGGAAGAATATCCAAAACAATAATGTTGAGAAACTCAATGTATAAAGAAATGCATATATTAAATGTTGCGACTTGGAATAATTTTTGGCGTATCTTGTTTTCAAAATCATCATACCCAAACATCTATTTTGATTGAATATGAGAAATACGATATTGTAGCCAAAAAATATTCCTATTAAAATGAGTTTCTTTGTCAAACTATCATCAACTAAAAAGTAAAATGGTAAGAATATGATTAAGACAAAGAAAACATTAATTGCGGAAGTTGCCAACTTTTCAAATCCAGAAGTTTCTCTCATAATGGATATTTATCGCTTAGATTTTATAAATCATTCTAAAGGGTCGCTAAAAATTATTTCGTTTAACTCGTTATTATACGAACCTTTATGCGTAAAAAGTACACTAGATTGCGTATTATGCGAAATAATGATAATATCACAACATATTAAATATGACATTTTTCAAGGAATTATGCAAACAGAGCTTCAAAAAACAGAGCGAGAATTAAAAATCAAGAATTATAGCCCCAAAACTATAAAAAGCTACCTTTATGGCTTGCGAGAATACTTTTCTTTTAAGGG
>Ga0172370_10000415_pt1 | contig 66928 bp, 47 predicted proteins | sample LakKiv5m_FD_114538 | JGI IMG/M metagenome (GOLD analysis project Ga0172370, IMG submission 114538) | Freshwater microbial communities from Kabuno Bay, South-Kivu, Congo - kab_022012_11.5m | ecosystem: Environmental > Aquatic > Freshwater > Lake | place: Democratic Republic of the Congo... | reverse complement strand
TCTCGGTGGGCGTGTAATGGCGTCGTGATTTTCGTTGCATGGACATGGTGATCTCCCGTCTGTCTGGTTAGTAGTATATCAAAGACGAGAGTTGTTCTCCATATTCAGGTGGCGCAATACACTTCTTGATGCTTTTATTGATTGCTTTTATGAGTTCAAGCATATATGCAAATTATGGATATTCTGGTTATTATAAGTCAATACCTGGCATTGTAGCTATACAAGGTAATTTTCAACGCAATGATGTTACGCTTAGCGGAACTACCCCAGACCATTCAAATGTTCATAATGCAATTATTACATCCGATACGACCTTTGGGGCAATGTATGTTGAAACTGGTTGGATAAAAGCGGATAATGCAGTTTTGAGTGATGAATATAAAACCTTTTGTTCATGGGGTTTATGGTCAGGAGCTGTTCATTATGAAGGTTATACCTTTGATGCGGGATCTGACACACAAGTAATTTATAGAATGGTATTAACCGATGCGGGTGAGGGTGAATGGACACTTTTTAGAAACATTCCAGGACGCCCTATGGTGAGTTGGGCTATTATGACACCTGAATATCCATATCAATCAGGAATTCATCCTTGGGAGAATAAAACTGGATCTATTGGTACTTGGAAAGGTGAAGTATATGAACTTACAGCAGATATGGCTGGTATTGTAACAGATAAATGTAATTGTTATGATTTGGCAATAAAGATAAGCGAGGATGGAGAATGGACAGAATGGTTGGATGCCGATATACAAAATGGATATATACCCAATGGTGATAAGGTAGGAGCAAATGAAGGATTTGATGACGATGAATGGGGGAACGATTATATTAGTATTACTGAATTTCGTATTTGGGATAAAGATCCCTTATGATTGTCAATCACATGAAGGGGGTTATTATGAAATCGACCAATAAGCGGTTCCTTTTTGTAATATTGGTGACCGCACTCCTGGTAGTCACATTTTATTATGTAAACAAACTGCTTGCAGTAGATCAAACTGCTGAGCAACAAGCCGCTATTGAAGCGGCTTATCGCCAGACTGGGTTTTCACCTGATGGTCTAACCGCAACTGTAAGGAATGAAGTATTATCTGAAGCAAATAATATACCGTTTATGAATCTAACAGGTAAATCAGTATGGCGCATAACTATCGATGGGATTAATATTACTGTAAAACATGGCGATAAAGTAATTACAAATGATAAAATACATAGTTTGGATGTCTTCCTAGATAAAGATAGTATGCAGATTATTAAAGTTACCACAAATACCGGTTCTTTACCTGATAGTGATTATTATAATTTTTATTCGCCTGATTATCAAACCGGTTATTTTAAAAGTAATGGAATTTCATCTATGGCAACTCCCCAGCAAAAACCTGGTGTTACACTTGTACAGGCTTTACAGTCCGCAGAGGACGGACTTGGAGGAATTACCCAAACTCCTCAATTTGAAGCAATATATGTTGTATATACAAAAAAATCATATACTTATCAACCAGATGATAAAATAGTTTTAAATATGACGGCACCGGTGAACGGTTGGTTTGTTACATTAAAATATCTCCCTCCATCGCCAATATCACAACCGATAATACAGTCAAGTAAGCCTTTGCCTGAATATAAACCAGCAAGATATGCCACGGTTGTCCATGAAATCAATGCTGATACTGGAAAGTGGATTTACGCCGGCAAGACTCAGATCAGCGATGACTTCTTGCCAAAGTAAATCAACATTGAAGCGGTTATTATCATGAAGAAGGCATCAGATTCCTTCCAAGTAATGTCATCCCGCGAAGTTTTGCTCGCGGGATGACATTTTCTTCTCTTAGTGCCTTCGTGTCTTTATGTGGCGATCTACACCTTCGCCGCCCACCGCCCCACCCCCGCCACGCGGTAGATGTCGTTGAGCAACTGCACCGCCTTGCGGCCTTCCGCGCCGTTCACGGTGGGTTCGCGGCCTTCGGTGACGGCGCTGACGAATTCCTTGATATTTACCACGTGGCCGCCGATGCCGATGGCCGCCGGGTCGGATGACCCGCTCGCGCTGCCGCCGCCGCCGGTGGCGTCCGCCAGCTCATCGGACAGCGGAGTTTCCGTCTGCAGCATGGCCATCTCATTGTCCTCCAGCTTCAGGCAGCCCTTCGTGCCGCACACCAGCACCTCCGTGGCCAGGCCGGGATTGGCCAGCGTGGTGCCCTGAATGGAGCCGCCGGCCGCATTGGGAAACTTGAGCAGCGCAACACCCAGATCCTCCGCCTCCATATCGCGCTGCAGCGTCGGGCAATAGGCGGAAACGACCTCCGGCTGCATACCGGTCAGCCACAGCAGCCGGTCCAGGCTGTGGATGCCCTGGTTGGACAGCACGCCGCCGTCCAGCGCCCAGGTGCCGCGCCACTCGCCGCTGTCGTAATACGATTGCAGGCGGTACCACAGGCAGGAAGCGCCGGCGAAGACGATCTCGCCCAGGTAGCCCTCGTCGATAATGCGCTTGGCCCGCATGCCGTTGCGCGAAAAGCGGTTCTGGAAGATGCCGCCCAGCGTGACGCCGCATTCTTTGCAGGTGGCGATCAGCTCGTCCACCTTTTCGACCATAACATCCAGCGGCTTCTCGGAAAGCACGTGCTTGCCCGCGCGCGCCGCCATCATGCCGTGCTCCGCGTGCAGGCCGGAGAAGGTGCACACCGCCACCGCGTCCACGTCGTCCCGCGCCAGCAAGTCCTCGTATGAATCGTGCCAGGCTACGCCGAACTTCTCCCCCACCTTCTGCGCCCGCTCGGGAATGCAATCCGCCACCGCCGTCAGTACGGCCGAGTCCACCTCTTTCAGCGCTTCCGCGTGATACGGCCCGATGCCGCCGCAACCCACAATACCAAACCGGATCTTCTCCGCCATTGTATTCTCCTTTGAGCTGTAACTTTCATTCTTTCTATTCGACCCGGCGTTTTCAAGTCCTGCCGCCAATTGAAGGTCAAAATCATACTCGTTCTCGTTCTCATGCTCGTAAAATCCTTTTCATCACTATGCGAATCCCAGTCCCGAAGGGACGCCAGTCAATCGCCAGGGGTGAAGCGAAGCGGAACCCCTGGGATCGGTGCCAGGAAAGCCCAAGTCCCGAAGGGACGACAGAATAGGGGAGCGGTTCAAACTTGTCGTCCCTTCGGGACTTGACGATATTATATATACCTACCCAGGGGTTCCGCTTCGCTTCACCCCTGGCTATTGACTGCTGTCCCTTCGGGACTGGGCTTGCCCTCATTCCCCACATGCGCTATCCTGTTCTCCGGGAGGTTCATCTCATGCCCATCCGCACCGCCATCCTCGGCTTTGGCCGCAACGGCTGCGCCATGCACGGCGAAGCGCTGGCGCGCAACGAAGCCTTTCAGGTCGCCGCCGTCTGCGATACCGACCCCGCCCGCCTGCAGCAGGCAAAGGAGCGCTTCGCCTGCGCGCTCTACGACGATTACCGCCGCATGCTGGCGGAAGAAGCGCTCGACTTCGTGGTTATCGTCACCCGCAGCAGTCAGCATTGCGAGATGACTTGCGACGCGCTGAACGCGGGCGTCAACGTGCTGGTCACCAAGCCGTGGGCGCTGAACGAGGCGGAGGCCCGGCGGATGATTGCCGCCCAGCAGGTATCCGGCAAGCAACTCCTCCCCTGGCTCCCCTCGCGTTGGGGCAGCGACACGCGGCGGCTGAAGAAACTGGTAAGCGAGGGAACCATCGGCAACGTCTTCTTCGCCCGCCACAGCGTCTGCAGCTTCGGCACCCGCGCCGATTGGCAGACCGAGCGGCAATACGGCGGCGGCTACCTGCTCAACTGGGGCCCGCATATCGTGGACCCGCCTTTGCAGGTGCTCGGCAGCCCGGTGAAGAGCGTGTATGGCCGCATGAAACAGGTCATCAATCCCGGCGACGTGGAGGACGTCTTTTTCGGCCTGCTCACGCTGGAGAACGGCGTATTCGTGCAGGTAGAATTCACCCTTGCGCTGGAAAATCTCCCCTCCTGGTACATTCAAGGCGATCGCGGCACCATCGTCGTCCACGGCCGGAAGATCAAGATCCTGCGGAACACCCCCGTCCGCCCCGACGATCCGACACAGTTCTCCACCATGCAGGCGAGCCAAACACAGATCACCGAAGAAGAGGTCGGTCCGGACATTTACGGTGATGAGCATAAAATATACGTCGAGATCGCCCAAGCCTTGACCGGCGAGCGCCCCTACCCCATCGCCCCCGAATCCGCGCTGGAACTGACCCACGTGCTGGATGCCATCCGAACCGCCAGCGAAGAGGATCGGGGGGTTATCCTGGGATCGCAGGTTGTGTGTCCCTGAATAAGAATCTGACTATCTGCCATTGATTCATTTCCAAAGATTGCGCTGAATCTGTTACACTACCTCCATGACTGAAGAGGCAAAGCGCGTGATCGTGATTGGCGGCGGGGCATCCGGATTAATGGCGGCGGGGACGGCTGCCGGGCGCGGGCGGCAGGTGACGGTGCTGGAGCGCAACAAAAAAGTAGGCCGCAAGCTGCGCATCGCCGGCAAGGGGCGCTGCAACATCACCAATGATGTCGATATCGACGAGCTGCTGGAGCATATACCCGGCAACCCGAAGTTCCTGCGTACGGCATTTTATGGATTCGGACCGCGGGAGGTAATCTCTTTCTTCAACGACCTGGGTCTGCCCACCAAAACCGAGCGGGGCGGGCGCGTTTTCCCCGAATCCGACAACGCCGAGGACGTGGTGATCGCGCTGCTCAAGTTTTGCCGCAAGGCCGGCGTGCGGTTCCGCAACGAAACGACGGTGAAGCGGGTGTTGTCGAGCGCGGGACGGGTGAGCGGCGTGCTGACGGAGGCGGGAGAAGCGGTGCTGGGCGACGCGGTGATTCTGGCGGCCGGCGGCGCCTCTTACCCGGCTACCGGCTCAAAAGGGGACGGCTACCGCATGGCGGCGGAGCTTGGTCATACTATTATACCCATCCGCCCATCACTGGCGCCGCTGGAGACGGAGGAGACGTGGCCGGCGGAGGCGCAGGGCCTGACGCTGCGCAACGTGTCTCTCACCACCCTGTCGCCGGAGGGGAAGAAGCTCTACCACGAATTGGGCGAATTGCTCTTCACCCACTTCGGCGTCTCCGGCCCGCTGGTGCTCTCCGCCAGCCGACATGCGGAGCCGGGGAGCAAGCTGGTGATCGACCTGAAGCCCGGGTTGACCGAGGAGCAGCTCGACGCCCGCATCCTGCGTGATTTCGAGAAATTCCACCGCCGCGAGTTCGGCAATGCTCTGGGCGAGCTGGTTCCGGCCAGCTTGATTCCCGTTATTATCCGCCTGTCTCGCATCGGCCTGGGCACCTATGTGCACAACGTCACCCGCGAGCAGCGCCGGAGCCTGGCGCGCCTGCTGAAGAATCTCACCCTTACCGTCAAGGCTCTCCGCCCCTTCAGCGAAGCCGTCACCACCGCCGGCGGCGTCAGCGTGAAGGAGATCGACCCCCGCACCATGGAGTCGAAACTGGTCCCCGGCCTCTTCTTAACCGGCGAAGTCATCGACGTAGATGGCTACACCGGCGGTTACAACCTGCAGATCGCCTGGTCCACCGGCCGCCTGGCGGGAGATAGTGTGTAATAGAGGCGGGTGCAAGGAATAAGGATTGAAAGATGATAAAAAGATTGAAACGATGAATTATTTGATTTATTTGCAAAAAAATAAATAAATATTCTTTTCAATCTTTTTATCATCTTTCAATCCTTATTCCTTGCACCCCGCCCCCATTTATCATTTGATCGCCGGCAGGCTGGCGGCGGCGATGGCCTGGCCTACGCGGCGGCTCTTCTCGTCGGGGAGGGAGACTTGCATGGCGGCGTGCTCGGGGAATTCTTCGGCGAGAACCTGCCGCGCCACGCGGATGACGATGTCGCCGCCGTCGCCGGAGGTGACGCGGCCCAACACCAGCGCGTGCTTGATCCGGTAGAAGTCCGCGTAGTGGGCCAGCGCGTAACCGAGGTAGGCGCCTACGGTCTCGTAGATAGGTAACGCGCGCGGGTCGCCGGCGGCCATCAGCTTCTGCACTTCCTTCAGCTTCTCCGGCAGGCCCAGCTTCGGGTCCACCTCGATGCCGGCGGGCTCGAGCAGCCGCCCTACGCATTGCTGCGACAGGTAGAGCGCGCCGCAGCCGATATCGCCCGACCACTCATCGATGGGCGCGCCGGGATTGGCGTCGATGGGCACGAAGGCCAGCTCGTTCAGCCAGTTGGTTATCAAACCCTCCGGCGTCACGTAGCCGCCTGCCTCGCTCGACCCCATTGCCACCCCGATTACCGCCGTCTCCTCCATCGACAAGGCGCCGGCCAACGCGGTCACCTCGCCGTCGTTCACCACCTCCAGCGGGATGCCGCCCCACGCCTGCCGCACCTCGAAGAACAGGTTCTTGATCCGCGACTCAAACTGCTCGCGCGATACGCCGCGGAAGAGGGAAGCGATGCGCACGTGATTATTCACATAAATCCCTGCCGAGCTTACGCCGATGGCATCCACACGGGGCATGTGCGAGGCAGCAGTGTTAAGCGCGGTCATGATTTCGTCGAAATGATATTGCGGATCGGACTGCGGGCGCGGATCCCACACCACCTCTTCGTCGAATACCGCTTCGCCGTCGATCACTGCCGCCACCTTGCGGTCGCTGGCGCCCAGATCGAGGCCGATACGGCAGCCGTCGAGGTGCCCGCCCACCGCCATTGTCGATTCGCTCGCTAGGGGCACATCCTCGACACTGCACGGAACCACGGCGAACTCGCGCTCGTAAACTCGCCCCATCACCTCCACCGCGTCGAAGGCGCGCGCCTCGCCCGGCGCATACATCGCCTGAATTGCCTTGCCGATCTCCCGCGGCCCACCGATATAGACTTTCCACCCGCCGCGCATCCACAGCAACGACTTCACTAATCGCTCCACGTAGCGCAGGTTGTCCGTGTCCGCCATGCCGGTGAGGAAGACCGCCGTCTCGTATCGCGACCGAGTCCCATCCCCGCGCTCTACCACGATTACCAGCGGCACGCCCTTCCCTGATTGCTTCACCGCCTCCCGGAACCGACGGTTTGCCAGCGCCAGCGGCGTAAAACCCGGATCCAGCGGCGGAACGATGGCGGGGGTTGCCTCATTGAACTGCAGCGTCATCTCTTCACCTCATTGCAGGGATATTTTTGCCGGACAGCATTGTAGACCATGCCTGGAGATTCGGCAAGCGATAAGCCTTCGGACGCTTTACTTATCATATGTAATCTGAGCCCTTTCGAGTTTTGTTGGAAAATGCGTGACTGTACCCCTCGGACTCGCCACTTCATTACTACTGTATTGAATAAGCGCCCGGAAGGAGAAAAAGACATAATTACGGAATTATTATAACAGGCAAGGTTTATCCAACGCTCCGTTTCCAGGTCGGACGTTTGATCGGCGATATCGGCGGGAAAAAAATTATCATGTTCTGGCTCACGTTGCTGAAGCTTGGTTTAGATATGAAGTCCTTCGTGACGGCAGACCGGCTGCGGGCAGCGCGGCAGCTTGCCGGCGCGGACGATCCCCGCGCTATCGTCACGCTGGCCGCCGCCTTGAAGGACCGCGATGTAGAAGTGCGCCGGACAGCCGCGGAGGCGCTGGGTCAGGCCGGCATAAACGTCGTGGTGCAGCCGCTGCTGCAGGCGTTGACCGACTCCGATCCGACCGTGCGCAAAAACGTGATCGCCTCATTACGCCGTCTCGTCGGCCCGAATGCCACCTTGCTTCTTATGCCGCTGTTGCGGGAGGCGGAATCCGCGACCCGCGTGCCGGTCATCGATACCCTGGGTGACATCGGCGATTTTCGCGACGCGGAATCGCTGCTCGCTTGCCTGGACGATCCCGAAGAGAAGGTCCGCGAGGCAGCCGCCCGCGCGCTCGGCAAAATCGGCGACGACCGCGCCCTCGACCCGCTGTTGACCCTGCTCCGCTACGATGCCAATGGCGAGGTACGCGCCACCGCGGCGGAAGCCTTGGGCCGTCTTGGCGACGCGCGCGTCATCAATCCGCTGCTGGCCGCCATCGCCGATACCGAGGAATGGGTGCAGTTCCGCGCCATTGCCGCCCTCATCGGCTTCGGCGAAACCGCCGTCGAGCCGTTGATCTTCTTGCTGACCCATGGCAAGCCCTCGGTGCGCGTGCGCGCCGCGACGGCGCTGGGGAAGGTCGGCCATGTTCGCGCCATCGACCCACTTCGCGCCGCGCTGCGGGATAAAAACGCGGAGATGCGCAAGGCCGCCGCCGAGGCGCTAGGCAAGATCGGCGACGGAAGCGCCATCGACTCGCTGCTGCTGGCGCTGAACGACGAGACGCCCGCGGTGCGCTGGAAAGCAGCGCAGGCGCTGGCCGAGATGGGACATCCCGGCGCCGTGCGTCCGTTGATCGATTTTTCCGCCGACGATACCCTCTCCGAAGATGCCTTCCGCGTGCTGCGCGAGATGCTCTCCGTCGATGCCGGCAGGATATCCACCCCGGACCTGCACGCCCTTACCCGGCTGGACGTGGCGCTTAACCGCCACAACAGTCCCGGCACGCACATGAGCATCCGCAACGAAAACACCCTCATCAAGCAGTTCGCCCGCCGCGAGCTCCAGCGCCGTGAAGTGATCCACCCCACGCCCGTCGCGCAGTGATAAGTGTAAAGGGTAAGGGGTAAGAGATGTAAAGATCACCAATACGCTTAGGCGCGCGCTACGGATGAATGAATAAACCGGTGATCCGCGGGGATTTTTTTCTTTCACTCCCCTTGACAAGCGCCACCGCTGGGGATAATATACTTGAACAACGCTATATCTGCCGTGCGGGTAAAATTGGGAAGCCGGTGCAAATCCGGCGCTGCCCCGCAACTGTAACCGCCGACGAACACTGCAACAGGCCACTGTTCCACGCGCGCCCGTAAGGGCGCGGCTACGAGGAATGGGAAGGCGCAGCCAGTAGAAGGACGCGGAAGCCAGGAGACCGGACCCGGCGCGGAAACGACACCACTTCGCGGGAAATGGTGCGGCATCCGCAACCTAGATGCCTCTCCGACACCCCTGCCATATGTGGTAGGGGTGTCGTTTTTGGTCAGACGGTCCGGTTCCGCGCCGAGAGAGAGGTCGAAATGCTCTACACCGGACACGGCGACGGCGGCTACACGCGCGTCATCGGCGGCCCTACCCTCCTCAAATGTGACGCGCGCCTGGAAGCCCTCGGCGCCCTCGACGAAGCTCAGGCTCACCTCGGATTGGCGCGCGCTCTGCTCGCCGGCACGCCGTGGAGCGCTCCCATCGGCCGCGTGCAGGCGGCGCTGCGGCTGGCCATGGCGGACATTGCCACCGTGGCCGGCAACGCCGCTCCCTACCTGACCACGGATCACCTGCAGGCGCTGGAAGATGACCTTTCCGCCTGGGACACGAAGACCGGCGGTTTCGGCGGCTTTACTGTGCCGGGCGAAAGCGTGCCCGGCGCCCACCTGCACCTCGCGCGCACCGTCATCCGCCGCGCGGAGCGCGCCATCGTCGCGCTGTCAAATTCGAGCCACGGCGTGCATCAGCTCACGCTGTCCTATCTCAACCGCCTGTCCTCATGGGCATATGCCCTGTGCCTGCTGGTGGACATCCCGGCGGCGGCCTGATCGTTCGCAGAATCTATCACACACTCGGAGAAAATAATGCCATCTTCATTACGCATCAGCCTGTTGTTGCTGTTCCTGTCCTTTCTCGCACTGCCGCTCATCGCGCGGGCGGGCGACGCTCCTGACGAAGAAGAGCCGGAGGAAGTCACCGTGGTGGTGACGGGCGAGCGGCGCCTGCAGCCCATCAGCGAGAGCCTGGCGACTACCACCGTCATCACCGCGAAGGAGATCGAGGAGACGGGCGCGCAGACGGTGGCCGACGTGCTGCGCCTCGGTCCCGGCGTCACCATCCGCCAGTCCGGCACCCCCGGCGCGCTGGTAACCACCTCCATCCGCGGCAGCAGCTCGAACCAGGTGCTGGTGCTGGTGGACGGCCAGCGCATCACCAGCCCTGCCTTCTTCGGCGGCACCGATCTGTCAAAATTCCCGGTGCAGAATGTCGCCCGCATCGAGATCATCCGCGGCCCAGCCTCCAGCCTGTATGGCTCGGAAGCCTTCGGCGGCGTCATCAATATCATCACGCGCGCCCCGGGCGCCGGCTTCAGCGCCGACCTGGCCTCCGGCAACTATGGTCGCACGGGCCGCTCGCTGACCGTCGAAGGCCCCCTCGACGCGGCGAACTGGCAAATCACCGCCTCCGCGCCCTCCTATGACGGATTTCGGCCCAACAGCAGGTTCAGCGCCACCTCGCTTGCCGGCAAGGTGACGGTTCCGGACATGTTCGGGTGGTCGCTCACCTTGAGCGGCGAGGATTACCACGACAGGCTCGGTCTGCCGGGCCCCGCCTACGCCCCCGATCCCGACGACAAGCAATGGTGGGACCGCGAGCGCGCCGAGTTACGCCTTGCCCGCGCGCTGGGCTTCGGGGACGTGGAAATCCACGCCACGCACAATAAACAGGTGCTGAATAACGTTTGGAGCGTGGATGATCCGTTCTTCCCCTCGTTCGGCACTTCGCTGATCACCGGAACGACGCGGGCAGTGGAGGCGGTTGTCCGCGGCGATGCCGGAGAACGGCATGCCTGGGCCGCCGGCGCCGAATACCGCGACGACAGCTACGACGACATGGAAACCGGCACTTATGCCGATCCCGCGCTATATCCCCAGCATGAAAGCGTGCGCAACCGGGCCTTGTTCGCGCAGGATCGCTGGTCCGCCACCGGCGCCACCGACCTGGTAATCGGCGCCCGCTACGACGACCATTCCACCGCCGGCGGCAAGACCACCCCGCGCGCCGGCATCGTGCACCGCCTGGGCAGCGACCTGCACCTGCGCGCCTCCTACGCCGAAGGGTTCCGTGCCCCCAACTTCGTCGAGCTCTACTATCCCGAAGGTCCGTATGGACCGGGTTACAGCGGCAATCCGGATTTGAAACCGGAAACCTCGCGCCAATATGAAGTGGGCGTCAACCGGCGCACGCGGAACGACGACATCGACCTGGCCTTCTTCACTACCGACGTGAGCAACCTGATTCAAGCCACTTCCGCCACACCCTACGAGAATGTGGGGCGGGCGCGCCAGCGCGGGGCGGAGCTAAACTGGCAGCACCGCTTCTCCGGCAACACCTCGCTCGATTTCGCCTACACCTACACCCAGGCGACCAATCGCACTACCGGCGAGCGGCTGCTGGCCCAACCCTACAACAAGGCCTCGCTGACCGCCTCGACGCGCATGAAGACCTGGGACATCGCCCTGACCGGACGCTGGGTGGATGACCGCGACGACCTGTTTTTCGACCCGGCAACCTTTGCTTCGACGAAGGTGAAGCTGCCCGACTACCTGGTCTTCGACTTGCTGCTGACGCGCCTGACCACCGCGCCGTTTCAGCCGTATATCAACATCCGCAACCTGCTCGACCGCGATTACCAGGAGGTTTACGGCTTTCCCACCGAGGGATTCACCATCGAATCCGGCGTGCGCGTTGTGTGGTAGAATATGGAGTCTATATGCCGATTCAGCATTTGCTGCATGATCCTGTATTGATTATCTTGCTGGCCGCTTCGCTGGTCTCGTGGGCGATCATCATCGACCGCGTGCTGGCGCTGGCGCGCGCGCGGCGCGCGGACGCTGACTTCCGGCAGGGAAGCGAAGCGCCGGGCAGCCCGCTGGCGCGCCTGATCGCCGAGCTACAGCGCCGGAAAACGGCGGATAATGAGCACCTGCTGGCGGTGATGGACGCCGCCATCACACAGCAGCGGGAGCGGCTGGAGAAGATGCTGCCGCTGCTGGGCGTCATCGGCAGCACCGCCCCCTATGCCGGGCTGCTGGGCACGGTCATCGGCATCATCCAGGCTTTCCAGGCCATTCACCTGAACAACAATATGAACACCTCCACGGTGGCGGAGGGCATCGCCACCGCGCTGGTGGCGACGGCCATGGGGCTGGCGGTAGCCATCCCCGCGGTGGCCGCCCACCACCTGCTCGCGTCGGCCATCAACCGGCTGGCGGCGGGGTGGGAGGCGGCGGTGGCCGCGCAACTGCCCGCGCGCGAAGGGAAGGAGGCGGCCCGTGAGCCTGTCGCGCTCAACTAAGGCGCCCGCCGGGCCGAAGGTAGAGATCAACATCGTGCCGCTGGTGGACGTGGCGCTGGTGCTGCTGGTCATCTTCATGGTCACCACCACCTTTGAGAAGAGCGCCGGGATCGGCATGCAGTTGCCCACCTCGGAAACCGCGCGGCAGGTTAAGCCGGAGAAGCGGGAGGTGACGATCGGCATCGACGCGGACGGAGCGTTCCAATGGGCGGGCGCGACGGTCAGCGACGATGAGCTGGCCGCGGCTTTACGCGGCGAGGCCGCGGCGCGCGGAGTGGAAAGCCGCGTGACGGTGCGGGGCGACCGGCGCGCGACGCACGGGCGCGTGGTGAAAGCGATGACGCTGGCACAACTTGCCGGCTTCTCGAAACTGGTTATTTCGACCAAACTGGAATCAACCGATGAGCAATGAGGAACAGCGCGAGCACTGGCGACGGCTGGCGTTGCCGCTGGGGATTTCGGTTATCATCAACCTGCTTCTCTGCGGCGCGTTCGTGCGCCTTTCCGCCGCGCCCCCGGCGCGGGAGGCGGACATCGCAGTCGAACTGGAAGGCGTCCACCCGGCGCCGCCTCCCCCACCCCCGCCGGCGCTGCTGAAACGGATATTCACTCCTCCGCCGGAGCCGCCGGTGAAAAAAAACGTGGTGAAGCATGAGGAGTCGCCAATCAAGGAGGCGAAATCCGCGCCGACGCTTTTCAATAAAATCGCGCGGATATTCCTCCGCGACGAGCCGCCCGCCCCGCCGGTGGAAGATGAGCCGCCGCCGGAGCCGGACGAGCCGCCCGCGCCCGTCAAGCCGGTGAAGCCAATCGAGCCGGAAAAGGCAACTTCCGTCCCCGAGCCGGTCGATACCGCGCGGGCAAACCCACCCGCGCCGGCGCCGGATCCCAACCCAACCGTTAAAACACCACTCGCCGGAATTCCGGGAGAGCCGGCGAAGAATCCGGGCGGATCGCCGGCGGCGCCCCATCCGGGCGGCGCTCCCGGTCCGCCCGCTTCGCCTTTCGGCGGCGGGCCGGGCGGGGACAGCGGCAAAGGCCCCGGCGGCAACGGCGCCGCTCCGGGCATCACGCTGGGTCCCGGCGCCAATCCTGGCGGCGGCACGAACAATATCGGTCCCGGCGCGCCATCCGGCGCCGGCCCCGACCCCGGTACTACCGGCAGCAGCATGGAACCCGGCGGCGGGGAATCCGGCCCGGGCGCCGGTCCGGGTGCGGACCCCACGCCAGTAGCCGGAACCGGCAACGCGCCGCCGGCCAATCTCACCTCGCGCGGCCCCAGCCGCGGCGCGCGGGTGGTGCGCCAGTCCAAGCCCCCCTACCCGGCCGGCGCGCGCGAGGAGGGGGTGGAAGGCACGGTGCAGTTGAACGTTTCACTGGACGCCGCCGGCAAAGTGACGGCGATAAAGATCGTGAAGAGCTCCGGCGACCGCCGCCTCGACAACACCGCTGAAAAGGAGATCCGCGGCAAGAAATGGTCCTTCGAGGCGAAGATGGAGGACGGTGTAGCGGTGGCCTCCACCATCAGAGTGAATGTGGTGTTTCGATTGGAGTAGTTCCCATCACGCCGCGCGGTAGATCACCTCGCCGGTTCGCTGAACTTCCTGGAGGAAGCCGCCGTTGTTTCCGGTCTCCAGCATTAGATGTGGTTCGATCATCGGGTCAATCGGAGTGGAAAGCGCGCAGAGGCGTTTGAGTACCGCAAGATAGTCCGCAGTGGCGATATCATACATCACGACAGCCACATCTATATCGCTATCTTCATGCGGATGCCCCGTCACATATGACCCAAACAGAATCACCTGCTTCACCGGCAACTCATGCGTCAACACAACGGCATATTGTTTCACACGCGCGACAACTTCTGTTTTATCCATTGCAACATCTCTTCAGTCTCGGAGATTAAATCCGCACAGCCGGATTTCGTTAATGCCGCAAGCAGCTTTGCTTTCTCCGCGGGATACCGGCTTTCAATATTCATTGGCTGCAGAGCAAGCATCAACTCTCGTTGGTTTTCCGTCATCTCATTATAAAGTGATGACAACAGCGCCAATCTCACCAATGCATGAATCTTTGGTGGCACAGTCTGACACCGTGCGGTATACACACCCTTGAGAGCTTTCTCCACCACTTGATGACACATGAACCCGACATAGAGCAAATGGCCGCCTACCAGCATTGTCCGTGCTGTCGCCATATCATACTCCGCCAGTTCGAGCCAATACTCAACCTGGCGGCTCACTTGCTCTGCATTCAGGGGTGCATCTGCCGTCATATTTAATAGTATACCACAAAGTCCGGCATGGTTGGCGCATCTGGTATAATGTCTGCCATATTCGTTTCGTATGGTCATTCAGGAGGAAGATTGGATAATATCAGCAGACGCGGCAAGCCTTTCCGGCGGCGTTGGCTTCGACTTCTCTTAATCCTGGCCGGTATCATGCTGGCCGGCTTCCTCGCCATCACGATCTCACTGGACCGCTTCGGGCAGGTCGAGCGGGCACGGCCCGCGCCGGTGATTGTGGTACTGGGATCGCGAGTGCTGCCGGATGGATCACCCGGCGACAGCCTGCGGGCGCGCACGCGCAAGGCGGTCGGGCTTTACCGGCGCGGCCTGGCGGGCAAGCTCATCTTCACCGGGGGGCAGGGGGATTACGGCGAGCCGGAAAGCATTGTCGCCGCGGAACTGGCCGTAGCGCTGGGCGTGCCGTGGGATGATATCCTGTGGGACAACAGCTCACACAGCACGCGCGAAAACGCGCGCTACGCCGCCGAAATATGCCGCGCGCACGGCTGGCAGCGGCTTATCGTAGTGAGCGATCCCTATCACCTCTGGCGCGCCCGCTACCTTTTCGCGCGCGAAGGCCTGATTGCTTACCCCAGTCCGGCTACGGACTGCGAGCGCAACCGCAAGTCGCTGCTGCGCATTGAGTGGACACTGCGCGAGACACTGGCGGTGATGAAGGAAGTAGTTTTGAGTTTTGAGTTTTAGTTTTGAGTTATCGGCGTTTTTCACTCCTGTGGCGGAGTACCGCCGCCGAGGTGGTTTTGAGAACGGAGTACCGTTTCGATACGGTAAAGAGCTGTGGAAAGAATCGATCAGCTTTCCTGCCTACTCAACCACCGGACTGGGATTACCTGATTTGGGTAGCCAATAACTCAAAACTCAAAATTCAAAACTCAAATCTTACTCTACGCCGCCTTCTCTTCGGTATATTTCCGCCGTTTGCCTTCGACGCTGGCCAGCAGGTGGTTGAAAGAATCGGCGAAGGCCTGCACCCCGTCGCGGGTGAGCTGTTCGGTAATAGCATCGAGATCGACGCCTACGGCGGCAAGGCCGCCGAGCTGCCGCTCCGCTTCGTCAAAGCCGGACATCAGCTTCAGCTCCGCCCGGCCGTGATCGATCCATGCCTCCAGCGTCTCCATTGGCACGGTATTGACGGTGTCCGGGCCGACCAGGTTATCGATATACAGCGTATCGGGGTAGACCGGATTCTTCGTGCTGGTGCTTGCCCACAGCGGTCGCTGCACGCGCGCGCCGCGGTCGGCCAGCTTACGCCAGCGCGGCGTTTTGACGGCATCCAGAAAATAACCGTAAGCCGCGACGGCGTTGGCGATGGCGATCTTGCCTTGCAGCTCCTGCTCGCCGCGCGCTTTCAGTTCTTTGTCCACCGCGGTGTCCACCCGGCTGACGAAAAAGGAGGCGACGGAAGCTACACCGGAGATGTCCTGCCCGGCGGCAACCCGGTCCTCCAGGCCGCTGATATAGGCTTCCAGCACGTCGCGGTACTGCGCCCGGGAGAAGATGAGAGTGGCGTTGATATTGATGCCGCGTGTGATAGACGCGCGAATGGCCGGCATCCCTTGCGCGGTGGCCGGAACCTTGATCAACACGTTCGGCCGCGGCAGCAATCCGGAAAGCCGGCTCACCGCATCTATGGTGGCCGCGGTATCGTAGGCGATGAGCGGGCTGACTTCCAGACTGACGTATCCGTCGGCGCCGCTGAGCGCCTCGTAGACCGGCAGAAACAGGTCCGCCGCGCTGCCGATGTCTTCCAACGCCAGGTTCAGGTAAATCTCCTCCGCCGACCGGCCCAGCAGCGCCAGCCGCCGAATCTCCTCGTCGTAATCTTCGCTGCCGGCAATCGCCTTGTCCAGAATAGTCGGGTTGGAGGTGACGCCGCGCACCCCGCGGTCGATCCACGCCCGCAATCCACCGGAAGTGATGAACGAGCGCCGGATGAAATCCAGCCAGATGCTCTGCCCAATATCATCGAGTTGCTGAAGCGCCGGCATGTTGCCTCCCTTTTTTAGTGGCCAGTGGTGAATGGTGAATGACCGATCACTCGCCGCCAGTCGTCATCAATACTGCTTTTTTTCAACAATACGCGGATTCGCGGCAGCAAAATGGCGCATGGAGAGCACAAGGCGAAGAAATGGTGGGAGAGGCAGACAAAGGTTATTGCTCGACTTGCACTTTGGCGACGACGAATTTGGCGCGCTGCATGGCGTCGCGCGAGATGTAGCCCAAGTCCTGCAGCACGTCGGCCAGCGCGGCGGCGCGCACTGCGACATTAGCGACCATCACCCGATTATTGGTGTGGCGGCTCAGTTCTTCGGACAAGCGCTTGATTTCGGCGATAAGCGGGTTGACCATTTCGGCGTTTTCCGCGATGCGCAGCAGTGTTTTCACCATATTCTGCAGGTCAACGACGGTGGTCTTCTCCAGCGAAATGCCGCGAATAGTACGCACGGCGTTGAAAACCTTATCGGAAAGGCCGCGCACCTTCATCGCTTCGCGGGCGCCTTCGATAAAGCCTTTCTCCAGCATGGCTTTCAGCTCGCTGTCCAACAGGTTGGCGGAATACTGCAAATCGAGTGAATCGCACTTCTCCAGATCCTGCGGGGGCACGGAGGTAGTTTTTTCCGCTTCCTCGCGGATGATCTCCCGCACCGGCCTGCCGTTGATCATCCATGACTCCTGCGCCATATCGGGTTCCATGCCGGCGAAGATCTGGATATCCTCCGGCGCGCGGTTGCGGGCATTCTGCCAGAGCATCTCCTCGACGCGCATGCGCAGGTTGGGATCTTCCAACTGCTGCCGCAGGTTGCGGGCGGTATAGAGCAGGTTGCCGAATTGCCGTCCGAGGTTTTCGCGCAGTGTTGTCTGCTCGCTGATGGAGGGGATTTCGAACTGGGAAATGCCGGCGCCGTTGAGGGAAATACGGCAGCCGCTCGCATCCCAGCGGAGGGTTACTTCGAGCTTGCCGCTACGTGGCGCGCGCACCAGATGCTCGCGCACCGGGAAATCCGGCAATTGGAGATTTTCCTTTTCGGTGACGATGTCGATCCAGCTCGATCCCTCGTCCACCTCAATTTCGATGGTCGATTCGGCCTCGCCTTCGAAGGGAGTGTTGCGCAGGATGACCGGGGCATAAGACCCGCCTCTGCTCCAACTGAACAGGCTGAGGGTATGGGGCACCTGCAGCATCACGCGTTCACCCTGGTACATCGCCGCGCCGCGCGCCACGCATTCCATGGGGAAGGTATTGAGGGGATCGAATGCCTCCAGCACCTGCGGCCTGTCGGCGAAAACTTCCCCCATCATGTCGTATAGGCAGCGCATGCGCATCGGGCCGCCGACGAGGATAACGCGGTCGAGGCTGGCGCGCGCTTCGGCGACTCGGTCCGCGTCGTTATCGGCGATTTCCATCAGTGTCCGCTCGACCAGCGTGCGGCAGCGGGCAACCACCGATCCGGGATCTTCATATGTGCGCGGTTCCTTGTAGGCGACCACCTTGCGCAGCGTCGCGTCGTCCAGCGTGTGCATGACCGGCTTGCGGATTAGGTCGGTGTCGATGGAGGCTTCCAGCACGGTGCTGACATAACCGGTGCCGGTGGTGGAGACGGCGATCTTCGCCCGTTCGATCGCCTCCATTAATTTTCCCTGGTTGATTTGATCGAGGTGCGGATACAGATCGCGAAGGTACGGGGCTTTGCGGTCGTCCAGCAGGAGCTGCTCGAGAATCTGGTAATCCATATCCCAGCCGCCCAATTCATCGTCGCAGCTTTGCGTCACCGGGATCCATTCATAACCGGAACCAACCTTGACGACATTGCCGACCACGATGTCGGTAGTGCCGGCGCCCATGTCCACCACCATGATCATTTCTTCGTTTTTCTGCGTGCCGCTGGCGATGGCGGCCGCCAGTGGTTCGGGGATCAGGTGCACGTTGCCCGCGCCGAAAACCTGCTCGCCCGCCCACATGGTGGCGCGCAGGGGCGCATCGTCGAAGCCGGCGGGGACGGTAATGACCACCTGATCGATGCGGGTGCCGTGCATGCGGCGCATCTGCAGCTCGGCGTCTTCGCGAATCTTACCGAGCAGGAAGGTAGCGATTTCCTGCGGGGTGTATTGCTTAACCTGCCGTTTTCCGACTCTGATGAGCAATTCGCCGGTATCGCCGCGCGTAATGCGGCCTTTGAACTCATCGAGGGTGCGCCGCCGGCTGAGGCCGTTATTCGACTCCATACTCTTCACAACGTAATCGTAGGAGTGCCCGATCAACCGTTTGACGTGCCGAACGATAAGGTCGGCGGAGCCATGGAACTGGCGTTTAGCCAGCAGCCCCGCGCAGGCGGCGTTGCCATAGACGTCGAAGGCGACGTAAGACGGAAAAATAAGCCCTTCTTCCGTAGGTCCCTCGACGGGTTGGATCATGTGGGTCACGCCACCGACCGCCACCGCCGCCGCTGAATTGGATGTGCCCAGATCAATGCCAAGTATAGCCATCTTCTAACCGTGTACCGAAAAATGGATGAAAAGATATCATGCCCGAAATTCATATCCGGCTTTATGACCGGTTGAGTAAATGAGCCGAATGATTTCGCCTCTCTATTATAATGAAACAAGCGTATTCCGCGCAAGACCAATGTGAAAAAAGCTAACACGCTCGTAATTGCTTTCAACCGTTCTCTCTTAAAGGTACACTAACGGAACGAAATCATAAACCCTCATGAAATTAAATTTTCTTGACATAACATGTAATTTTTTTGAACATGTCGTTTTTGCAACCGGAGGGGAAATGCGGCAAGTGTCTCGTTGATGGAAGGAAAACCGCCTGCCGGAAGGAACTCTGTTCTGGTATGATCGTTACCGATACCATTAGAGTTCTCGCGCAAACCATACCGAATGGAGATACAGTATGACGACTTCCATCACCGATGTCGATCAGCTCGCCATCAACACTATCCGCTTCCTGTCCGTCGATGCGGTGCAGAAGGCCAATTCCGGACATCCGGGGCTGCCGATGGGGGCGGCGGCGATGGGATACGTGCTGTGGGATCGCTATCTGCGGCATAATCCCGCCAATCCGAGCTGGCCCAATCGCGACCGTTTCGTGCTCTCCGCCGGACACGGCTCCATGCTGCTCTACAGCTTGCTCTATCTGACCGGTTACCACCTGTCGCTGGCCGATATCGAGCAGTTCCGCCAGTGGGATAGCCTGACCCCCGGACACCCGGAATACGATGTGACGCCGGGCGTGGAGACCACCACCGGCCCGCTGGGGCAGGGTTTCGGCAACGCGGTGGGAATGGCCATCGCCGAGCAGGCGCTGGCGGCTCGCTTCAACAGGCCGGGGCATGATATCATCGATCATTATACCTACGTCATCGCCTCCGACGGCGATATGATGGAAGGTGTTTCCAGCGAGACGGCCAGCCTGGCGGCAACACTGCGGCTCGGAAAGCTGATCGTGCTGTATGACGATAACAACATTTCCATCGAAGGCAGCACGGCGCCGGCCTTCACGGAGAACGTCGCCGGTCGTTTTGCCGCTTACGGATGGCAAGTGCTCGGCCCCATCGACGGTCTCGATCCGCTTTCGGTCGACAGCGCACTGCGCCAGGCGAAGGCGGACCCGAACCGGCCTACCCTGATCGATTGCCGCACCATCATCGGCTACGGCAGCCCGGAACAAGGCACCGGCAAGGTGCACGGCGAGCCGCTGGGCGAGGAAAATGTGAAGCGGGCGAAGGAGGCGCTCGATTGGCCGCGACAATCGACATTCTATGTGCCGGACGATGTGCTGGAGCACACGCGGCAGGCGCTGGCGCGCGGCGCGGAGGAAGAGGCGGAGTGGCAGCGGTGCCTGACTGATTATAGCGAGGAATTCTCCGAAGCGGCGGCGGAGCTGCGCGCGCGCCTGCGCGGCGAGCTGCCGGAGGGATGGGACGCCGGCCTGGACGATCTTTTCCCGGCCGGTACGAAGCCCGTGGCAACACGGAGCGCTTCCGGCAAGGTGCTGGAGCTGCTGTCGAAGAACGTTCCCGCGCTGATGGGCGGCTCCGCCGACCTGGCGCCCAGCACGAAGACCTTTATCGAGGGCGAGGGGGTTTTCGGTCCCGATGATCGCGCGGGACGCAACATGCGCTTCGGCGTGCGCGAGCATGCCATGGGGTCCATCGCCAACGGCATGGCGGTGCACGGCGGGCTGATTCCCTACACCGCCACCTTCCTCATCTTCTCCGACTACATGCGCCCGCCCATGCGGCTGGCGGCGCTGTCCGGCTTCCATGTGATCCACGTTTTCACCCACGACAGCATCGGCGTGGGCGAGGACGGCCCCACCCACCAGCCGGTCGAGCAGTATATGAACCTGCGCGCCGTGCCCAACTATGCCTTCATCCGCCCCGCCGACGCCACTGAGACGGCGGAGGCGTGGAAGGCCGCGCTGCGCAACGGGAGCGGCCCCACCGGCCTCGCGCTCACCCGCCAGAACCTGCCGGTGCTCGACCGCGCGAAATATGCCCCCGCGGCGGGCGTGCAAAATGGCGGCTACGTGCTGTGGCAATCGGGCGAGGGCGCGCCGGATGTCATCATCATCGCCTCCGGCTCCGAAGTCAGCGTTGCGCTGGAGGGCGCTGAGCGCTTGGCCGCGGAGGACATCAACGTTCGCGTGGTCTCCATGCCGTGCTGGAAGTTCTTCGATGAGCAGCCGCCCGAATATCGCGAGAGCGTGCTTCCCGCGCGGATCCGCGCCCGCGTCTCCATCGAAGCCGGCGTCACCCTGGGCTGGGAGCATTACCTCGGTTCGGACGGCATCGCCATCGGCCTCGATCACTTCGGCGCCAGCGCTCCCGGCAAGGTGCTGATGGAGAAATTCGGCTTCACCCCGGAGCGGGTGGTGGCGGCGGCGAAGGCGGTTATGGTGAATGGTGAAGAGTGTATGGTGAATGGTGAATGATAAATGACCGCTAACAGGAAAGCCTGCCTATGTTAGATCAGCTTTCCGGTTAGCGGTCATTCATCATTCATAATTTTCCACTGATGGTATTGGGTCTTCATCGCGCCATGCTCGTATAGTATTCACGAAATCATCAGCCGATTCATCTTCAGGCCAGAAGTTTCCAAGTAGCCTGGTGGCATCGGAAATCGGCTTGACCCCTTGTTCTTCTGCTAATTGGGCGAGTGACACGGGAGGCGTAAAGAAATCCGTTGGTATATTAACCGGGGGATGTTCGCCTGTAACGATTTGAAGAATTTCCTGCTGCATCCCCATCTCTGAATCATTCCCTAACCGTTGCTGCAGTGCATTATGAATCGGCCGTGGCAACTTGACGGCGACTTGAACTGTGCCGGTCTGATCATTGACTGGCTTTTTCTCACGTCGCGATCGCATGGCGAAATCTCCTTCCCTCAAACCGGGATCAAGCTAAACATATTAAACACACTACGCCGTGAAAAGGAATCTCCCCAATGGCAAAGAAAATGACCGCAAACCTTGTTATATCACGAGGAGATCATACGATGAATATTAAACAGGCCATCGAACGGAGGCCACTCTGTCCGGGCGGGCCGTCCGTAACCCGGCTTGCCTGTGGCGGCATACCCATCGGCACGGCGCCATACGAAGTGGCGGAGGCGGTGCTGCACCGCGCGCTCGACCTTGGCATCAACCTGATCGATACCTCGTGGAATTATCATGACAGTGAGGCGCACATCGGGCGGGCGCTCGAACGCCGGCGCGACGAATTCGCGCTCATCACCAAACTCGGCAAGCGGACGGCAGAGGAGGCGCGGGCCGAGCTGGAGCACGCGATGACGCTGCTGCGCACGGATCATCTCGACGCCTGCTTCCTGCACAGCGTGTCCGGCATAGACAGTTACGAAAAGGTGATGAGCGCCGGTGGAGCGCTGGAGACGCTCATGCGCGCGCGGGATGAAGGACTGGTTCGCCACCTCGGCATCTCTATCCATCGCGACCTGCGCGTCATGCGGCGGGCGATAGAGAGCGGAGCGTTCGAGATTATGATGCTGGTCTGCAACGTGATCGATAACGAGAACACGATGGCGGAGATGCTGCCGCTCGCCCGGCAACGTAACATTGGCGTGCTGGCCATGAAAGCCCTCGGCGGCGGCACGTTGATTCCCTCGCCGGAGGCCGGCTTCAGCCGCGAGGAATGCGACCGGGTGGTCCGCGATGCCATCCGCTGCGTGCTGCGGAATCCGCTGGTGACGGCAGCGCCAGTGGGATTCGCCAACCCGGCAGAGGTGGATGCCGCGGTCGAGGCGGCGACCATGCCGCCGATCACGGATGTAGAGATTGATGCGCTGCGCGCCGCGCTGGTCCGCATGAAAACGCCGTTCCGCTACGGCCAGGTGTGCCTGCGCTGCGGATATTGCGCGCCGTGCTCGCGGGGGATTCCCATCCCCGATGTCTTCCGCGCGGCGGATGCCTACGCGGCCTATTCCGACGATTTGAAACCGCTTGCCGAGCAGATGTATGCCGTCCTGCCCGTCTCCCCGACCGCGTGCACAGAATGCCGCGAGTGCATGCCCCGCTGCCCGGCGGGCATCGATATTCCGCGGCGGCTCAAGCTTGCCGTTGACGCATTCACGGCAAAATCGCCGGAGATGTTGAAGTCAACATAGCATCCCGTTACTGCCGGCACAAGGAACTCCCCCGATCTATGACGAAAAGTATGGTATGGCTAATGTGCTGATCGTTTCGTCAGGCCGGCAATTTCGGGGTACTATCGCCGTTCCCGGAGATAAGTCCATCTCTCATCGCGCGCTGCTTTTCGGAGCGCTGGCGGAGGGAGAAACGCGCATTCGGGGGTTCCTCGAGTCGGAAGATACCGAGGCGACCCGCGGGTGCCTGCAGCGAATGGGAGTGGCGATCGAACCGGGAACGATTGTGAGCGTATCCGGCGCCGGCCTGCATGGCCTGCGCGCGCCAACAGAGACGCTGTGGGTCGGCAATTCCGGCACCACCGCGCGCCTGCTGCTCGGTATACTGGCCGGGCAGCCGTTTGCCGCCACCCTTGCCGGTGATCCCTCGTTGAGCCGCCGTCCGATGGACCGCGTGGCCGTTCCACTCGGACTGATGGGCGCGCGGGTGGAAGGCCAGGGTGACCGCTGCACGCTGCCGCTCACCATACACGGCGGAAAATTGCGAGCAATCGACTATTCCTCCCCGGTCGCCAGCGCGCAGGTAAAATCCGCCGTGCTGCTGGCCGGCCTGTATGCGGACGGCGTCACCTCCATCACCGAGCCGCAAAAGTCGCGCGACCACACCGAGCGCATGCTGCGCGGCTTCGGCGTAGAAGTGGAGGAAAACGGTCTGACCGTCAGCATACTCGGCGGACAGCGGTTGAGCGGGCGGGAAATCGCCGTGCCGGGCGATATCTCCTCCGCCGCCTTCTTCCTGGTCGCCGGGGCGATCGTGCCCGACGCGGAGGTGACCGTGACCGGCGTTGGCATTAACCCCACCCGCGCGGGTGTGCTCGACGCGCTGCGCGCCATGGGCGCCCGGCTGGAATTACTTAATGAGCGCGAGGAAGGCAGCGAGCCGGTCGCCGACATCACGGTGAAGCACGGCCGCCTGGCCGGAACCACTATTCGCGGGGAGCTGATACCCCGCCTGATCGACGAGCTGCCCGTATTGGCCGTCGCCGCCGCCTTTGCCGAAGGTTCTACCGTCATTGCCGACGCCGGTGAGCTTCGGGTAAAAGAATCTGACCGTATCGACACCATGAGCCGCTTGCTGCGTGACATGGGCGCCCATGTCGAGGAGCACGGGGACGGCATGGTCATCGAGGGCGGCCATCCGCTGCGCGGGACGGCGGTGGACAGCGCGGGCGACCACCGCGTGGCGATGAGCGCCGCCATCGCCGCGGTTGCCGTCGGCGCGGAAAACCGCATCGCCGGCGCGGAGAGCATCGCCACCAGCTTTCCGACATTCACGATGTTGCTGCGCAAGCTGGGCGCCGAAACGCTTGAGGATAAGGGCGAATAATGTCAAAATCTCAACTGGAGAATTACTGGCAACTGGCGCCGGTTTACATTGCCGGCATCGATCGCGTGGGTTACCTGTATGACCAGGGGCGCGTGGAAGAGGCGCGAGATCATTTCATCTCTTCCGCGCGCGCCGTGTGGACCTGGCGGTGGACGTCCGTGCGAGATTACCGCCTGTGCAGGCTGGGTGAAGCACTGGATACCGAGCGATATCCCGAATTGGCGGAGATAGCCGCGACGCTGCGCGCGGAGGAGCCTGGCGCGGCCCGGCGCTTTCTGGAATATCTGCGCGGGCGTACCGCTCCGGACACGGGATTCTTCACGCAGCCGCCGGATGCCTCGCTCGATCCCGCGGGTGACCACCGCGTCAATCGCCTGTGGCAGGGGTGGACCGGCGGAGGAGACGCGCGCTTCAAGGCGGCGCTGGACGAGCGCATCGCCGAATTCCTGCATCCCGAGCGCGTAATTTCCTGGCACGAGACCAACTGGCCGTGGGCGCAACTCGTGTGCAGCGCGCTCCGCCACGGCGGGGTTGATGATGAGGCACTCTGCCGGCTAATTCTATTCGGACTTTATCATGCCGAACAGTGCAATGCCGTCGCGCATCTGTCCGACCCGCCGCAAACTTCCATTGGCGGGAATCATCTCTTCAACTTCATGATGGGCTGGCTGTCGTTCGCCGTGCTCTTCACCGAGTTCCGCCGCGCCCCCGCGCTGCTGCGCTCGGTGGTGGCGCGCCTTGACGACGAGCTTTCCCTGCAGGTGACGCCCGACGGGGCGATGATCGAAGGCGCCCCGGGGTATCACAACTGCTGCCTCTACGGCGCCCGCCGGCTCCTGGACCTCTGCGCGCATTACGGCGTTGCGCTGCCGGACACGACGATGGCAGCCTGGCGCAATATGCTCGATTTCGCCATCGCGCTGCAGAAGCCCGACGGCCGCGCGCCCATGTTCGGCGACAGCCAGGACGACGACACGGCGCACTACGTTGAATGCCTGCGGGACTATTTCCCCTCCCCCGCCGCGCGCTGGACCGCCACCCGTGGCGCGGAAGGCCACCCGCCGGCCTACACGTCAATCGCATTGAAAAATATCGGCTACTACGTCATGCGTGATAGGTGGGGACCGGATGCGCTCTACCTTTGCTTCGACGGCGGGCGCTTCGGCCAGTCGCACCATCACGAGGACAAGCTGAACTTCGAGTTGTCCGCATACGGCCGCCCATTCATCGTCGATCCCGGCGTGCACTCGTATTCCGACCACTGGTTCCGCGGCTGGTCGGTGTTGAGCCAGGCGCACAACACCATCGACATCGACGGCGCCGGCCAGTGCCGCTGGCGACAGGACCGCACGCTCTGGTATTCCCACACCCAGCTGGACAACCGCTGGGAAACCGGCGCGGAGTGGGATGTCGTCGAAGCGACCTTCGACGGTCCATACGAGCGCGAGATAGGCCCCATCACGCAGACCCGCCGCATCCTCTTCCACCGCGGCGAGCCGGGCTTCTGGTGGATCACCGACCTGATCGACGGTCCGGGGGCGCACGAAGTGACGGAGTTCTTCCACTTCGCGCACGATATTGACGTCGTTCCCCTGGAAAACGGCGTCCGCACGAACAACCCCGGTGCCAACCTGGCGCTGCTCTGCCTGACGGAAGGCGTAGATGCCCGCTGTCACCGCGGCGAAGAAGACCCCCGCCGCGGCTGGATTTCGCCCAAGCTCTACACCGTCGAGCCGGCGTGGGAAGTTCACTTCACCGGCCAGGGACAACTGCCCCTGCGCCGCGACTTCCTGCTCCTGCCCTGGCGGGAGGAAATGCCGGAAGACCTGCAAGCCGTTTTCACGCCGGACGAGAACAGGTTAACCTTGCGTCTGGCAGGAAATGCGCACGAATTTATCCTGCCTGAATAATGTCCTTTGTACCTTCGTGCCTTTGTGCCTTCGAGTTAAATTGAGGAACGGTTATGTATGTTATCGACGTAAATACCTCCTTCGGCAAGCGCGTCGATCCCGATCCGCGCTTCTCGCCGGCGGCATTATGTGAGGAGATGGCGCGGCATAAAGTCGCCCGCGCCTTCGCCTTCTCGCAGCAGGGGCTGCATTACAGCTCCTTTTACGGCAACGCGGAGGCACTACAGATTACACAGCGATTCCCGGTCTTGCTGCCGGCGGCCACGCTGAATCCGCGCGAGTCGATCTGCTGGCAGGAGGAGGTCAACCGCATCCTCCGTGCCTGCGTGCGCATCCTCCGCTTCTTTCCCGGACAGCAGAACTGGTCGATCGCCTCCGCGCGCTTCCGCGAGATCCTCGATTACCTGCACGGCAGCGGCATCGCGTTGATGATTTCCACCGTCGAGTGCCCCACCGGCTGGGAGCTGGCCGGCCAGCTTGCCGAGATGACGAAGGACCTGGAGATGCCGGTCATCCTCACCGACAGCGGTTACGGCAATATGTCGGAGACCATCGCCGTCATGCAAAAGTACCCACACGTCTACGCCGACACGCGCTGGCTGGCGGCGATGGACGCGGTGGAGATCATGGCGGAAGCGGTGGGCGCCGACCGGCTGCTCTACAGCTCGATGGCGCCGCTGCTGCCCATGCAGAAGGCGCTCAACCAGGTGCTGGAAGCGCACATCTCTGATGCAGACAAGATCGCCATCCTCGGCGGCAATGCCATACGGCTGTTCGATATCTCCCCCGAGGAATTGGCGGGCGCGCCGCGGTTGGACAGCCTGGAACCGGCGAAGTTCAAGGAAGAGATCATCGACGTTCACTCCCACCTCGGTTACTGGGCGCTGCCGCTACGGGTTGAGGATTACGACCCGACGCAAATGCTGGCGCGCATGCGGCGCTTCGGCATCACGCGCGGCATCATCTCCTCCTACGAGAGCATGCGCTACGACCTAGCCGCCGGCAACCGCGCCGTGGCGCAGGCCATCGAGGGGCATTCCGAGTTACTCGGTTATGTGGAGCTGGACCCGCACCACCTGGAGCTCTCCCGCGCGGAGATGGACAAATATTACCCGCTGCCCAACTTCGCCGGCTGCGAGATCGAGCTGACGCACATCCCCTGTCCCACCGGCAGCCCGAAGGTGCGCGCCCTCTTCGCCGAGATGGCGAAGCGCGGCAAACCGGTGCTCTTCATGCCGCACTCGGACGGTGACGCGGAGGCCGAGCGCGCGCTGGGTCGGGAGTTTCCGGATCTGAATATCATCCACGCACACAGCTTTGACGCCGATTGGGCGCGGGTGGTGCGGGACACCCCTAACATCCATGTGGAGCACTGCTACAGCCGCGGCAGCCACTTCCCCATCATCGACACGCTGCACATCCTTGGCCCCGAGCGCGTGCTCTTCGGCAGCGACCAGACCCTGCTCAGCGTGGGCGCCGCCGTGGGTCTCTACCTGGACGCCGGGATGACGGCGGAGGAGCGGAAGCTGGTGCTGGCGGGGAATGCGCGGAGGATATTCAATTTATAACAGATAATCCCGTTTGTAGTAAGTTGCCTATGAACCGGCTTGCTTGTTTTTCGATTACTGATGCGGTAAACTTGCCTCTCGGGGGACATACATGACTACTACGCTTTCCACTACTGAAGCCTATGACCGCGGCCGTAAAATGGCGGAGGGGCGGCTCAACGGCATGGTGACTATCGAGCAGTCGATGAAGCGGGACTTCACCTGGGCGCGGGGCAGCTACCTCGGCGCCGAAGACCTGGATTTCAAGGCGGCGATCCTGACCTTCTCGCGGGAGCGCATGGCATCCGAGCTTGACCTGGCGAAATATCTGGAATGCCGCGGCATGCGCGAGGTGGTAGAGGCGCAGCGCAAGGGTTTCGCCGACGTGATGAACGATCAATTCAAGGCTGCCTATTGCCTGGACTGGTACTGGTTCTGCTCGCGCCGGCTGAACACCCGCTACGTGGGGAAAACGGCGCCGCCCGCCCAGTGCACCGACTTCTGGTTCGCCGACACCCGGGAAGGCGGACCTATCCACGGCTCCAACCGCGACGACCTGCTTTTCGGTTATAAAGGCATAAACTTTCATGCAAAAAACATCCCGCACGGCGTGATGAAACCGAGTACCATCACGAAAGTAGCCTGCGTCGGCGGCGTCTCCTCGGCCGTGCTGTGCGACGACGAACCGGAGTGCCTCTTCCCGGTTGAGCTGGGCATGGTCATCCCCGACGGCATCACCGACGTGAAGGAATATGTCGGCTATCTCGATCAATACAAGGAATTCTGGGGGCCGGGCAACCAGCTCTGGGTCGATCCGCAAATGAACTTCGCCGCGCTGGAAAAGGCCAACGTGCGCATGGGCGCGCGCTACAGCACCGGCTGCGCGGCCATCACCGCCTGCTCCTACCTGACGCCGGAGATGAACGCCTTCAAGAAGGAGCGCGACCTGCTGTCCTACCAGGCGCGCGGCTGGGATCCGGAGGACAATCCGGACAAGGCCTACTGGGACGGCGATGAATCCCGCTACCGCCGCCTGCTCGAGCTGGTGCGGAAGGAATACGAGCGCGGCGCCACCCTGCTCGGTGCGGCGGAGATTGCCCTCGACCACGCCGTGCCCTTCCCCGCCCGCGTCAATATCCAGGGGCAGACCGGACACCCGAAAGACAACCCGGAAATGACGAACTGGTCGATGATTACCAACGTCTGGTGCCTCTCCGGTCCCAACACGCGCTCGTACAACTGGGTGATCGACCCGGACGATCCGCGGCCCGTCTACGAGACGGAATGCTTCATCATCCCCGGCGAAGGCCAGCAGCACCGGCTGCCGGAATGGGAAGCGGAAGTGCGGAAGGCCGGCGAAATCGGCCTGCATCCGCCAATGTGAAAAGTCTGGTCCATCATCTCTGCGTCCTCTGCGTCCTCCGCGTGAAACATCCGATTTTGATAGTCACGCAGAGGACGCAGAGAGCGCAGAGGAGAGAAAGAGAGCTTATCATGCAACACGGCCTCATCCATTTGCATAATGAAACCGTCGCCACCTTTCCCCGCTACCCCGTCAGCCGCGGCGTGCCCCTGCCGGCGGAGTGGGCGGTGAAGGAGGCGGACGAGATCTGCCTGAAAGACGAGCAGGGAAACGCCATCCCCAGCGCCGGCAAGGTGCTGCAGCGCCGATCCGACGGCAGCGTCGAGTGGCTGCTGGCGGATTTTATCCTCGACTTTGATTCCGAGGCATCGCACACTGTCTCCATTGAACACAACACCAATCCACACGCGCCGGTCGAGCACCCGGTGGCAGTGACCGAGGAGGCGGAAACCATCACCCTGTCCAACGGCATTACCACCCTCGTGCTCAACAGGAAAGGCAAGCTCATCCAGCGGCTGGTCATGCATGGGAAAGAGCTGATCGGCGAGAACGACCGCGTGGACCTGGAGACGGTTGACATGGAAGGCAAAGTCTTCCGCGCGTCGGTAAGCGACGGTTATACCATCACCGTCGAGCGTAACAGCTACATCAGCGCCCGCGTGCTGGTGGAAGGCAAACACGCGGCGCGCGACGGCGCCACCTTCCTCGACTTCGCGCTGCGCTTCACCCTCAGCGCCGATCGGGCGGACCTGGCGCTGCAACATACCTTCTTCTGCCGCGAGCCTTCCACCGGCATGATCGAGGTGAAGGGCATGCGTCTGGTGCTGCCTACGCGCATAGACCCCGGCGCGAAAAAATTGATCCATCAGGCGCATCGGGGCCGCAAGTGGGCGCCCACCTTTTGGGAGATGCGGGAGAACGTGGAGGTGGTTTCCAGCTCGGTTAGCGACCTGAACAACTACACGGCCGGCTATAAGCCATATAAACAGGGTGCGCTTTTCCTGCGCAATTACAGCTCGTTGCAGGAAAATGCGGGCGAGTATCCGTTCTATCTCAACCCGCGCGGCGGCACGGAGTTCCGCGCCGACTACATGACCGGCGGCATGCGGCAAGTCTTGCCCTATCTGGGCTGGCAGCAGTCCGACTTCACGCTGGTCGTCTCGCTGCGCTGGTGGCCGCAACTGCACCCGAAGTCGGTGAGCATCGACGAGAATCAGCTCACCGTCGCCATCTGGCCGGAATGGGCCACGCCCATGCGCATTGTGCAGGGGGTGTCGAAAAGCCATACCATCTGGCTGACCGGCGAGCCGCGCGCGCTGACGGCGGAAGAGACCGAGCGGAAGATGCTGCAATGGCAGGTCATCTTTCAGGATCCCATCGCCATCTCCATCGACCCGGAATGGTCGGTGCACTGCGCGGTGTTCGACCTGCAGCATATGCTGCGCTTCCAGCCGCATAAATACCAGAAGCTGGAGGAGCGTCTGAACAAGGTCATACCCGGCGAACCGAGCCGCTTCACCTATGCCCGCCATGTCGGCGCCGGCATGTTCAACTTCGGCGATACCGGCGGCGAAGGCGGCTTCACCAATAACGAGGACGATCGCGTATGTTTCGTGCCGCTGCTCGAGTATCTGCGCACCGGCCACGTCTACGCCTTCGATTTCGGCGTGGAGGCGGTCGAGCACTACATGGAGGTAGACCATTGTGAATTCAACTCCGAGCCGCGTAAACGGGGCGGATTGATCCCGCACACCGTCGATCACTTCTTCGGCGAAGTCTACCCCAGCCATCAGTGGGCGGAAGGCGTACTGGCCTATTATTACCTGACCGGCGACGAGCGGGCGCGAAAGGTGGTGCTCGACGTGGCGGAAAACCACTGCTACTGGGTAGATAACGTGCTGGAAGGTGTGGTCTGTGATGGCCGCGAGGCGGGCATTCCGCTGGTGAACCTGGCCGCGGCTTACCGGCTGAACCCCGATCCGGGGTATATCCGGGCCGCGAACATCATCGTCGAAAATTTCGCGCAAAAATGGTACGACATGTGGGGCGACCTGCGCTATCCCTACCCGCAGGGCATGTTCCTCAAGTGGACGACCGGTTACGGCGACTTCTCCACCTACTACGGCATGTACCGCATATGGGAGGTGACCGGCGATGAAAAGATCAAAACGCTGCTGATCGCTCTGCTGGACAAGCTGGTGCACGATCCGGGCCGCTTCAGTATTGACGATAGCCGCGGGATGGACTACTTCGCGGTGTGGGCATATCTTCACCTGACCGGCGACGACTCCGTGCTGGAGACCCTGCGCGAGGCCATCGACAACTTCCTGAAGAAAGGCGGGCACGAGATGCGGCGGCTGCATTTTCTCGGATATCTGGACGCTCGAGGAGATCCGCGGTTGACTCTCGAGGACGTATAAAATGCGCTACGACATCGAGCTGGCCACCGTCAGCAGCGGTTACGACCGAAAAACCTGCTGGGTGCAGACCCGCGCGGGGATAATTCCACCTTCCACCGCCGTGCTCACCACGCAAAAGCTGCGGCTGACCGGCAGCGACATCTTCTACGCGCTGCACAGTATGCGCTCGGATGACCTTGGCCGTACCTGGTCGCCGCTGGTGAAGCAGGACACGCTGGACCGGCGGCCCATCGGCGACAAAATCGAGGCGGCGCCGTGCGACTTCACCCCGGCCTGGCATGCCGCCACCGGCAGGTTGCTCGGCACCGGCCACACCGCGCTGTATACCGACGACGAGCTGGTCGAGCGGCCCTACCCACGGCAGACTTTTTATACGGTATACGATGAGAGCGCCGACCGCTGGTCGGAGTGGAAAACGCTGGACATGCCCGACGCCGGCCATTTCTTCAACGCCGGCGCGGGCTGTACCCAGCGGCTTGACTTGCCGAACGGCGACATCCTGCTGCCGATTTACTTCCAGAGCCGCGAGAGCGAGTCCGGCTTTTATCAGGCAACGGTGGTTCGCTGCTCCTTTGACGGGACGAACCTGTCCTACCGCGAGCATGGCGACGAATTGTCCGCCCCGGACCCCCGCGGCTTTTGCGAGCCGTCGCTGACTGCCTTTGCGGGTCGCTACTTCCTCACCCTGCGCAATGATGCGCGCGGCTATGCAGCCGTCAGCGATGATGGCCTGCATTTCACGCCGCCGAAGCCATGGACCTTTGACGATGGCGAGGAGCTGGGCAATTACAACACCCAGCAGCACTGGATTGCCCACAGCGACGCACTGTTTCTGGTCTACACCCGCCGCGGGGCAAACAACGACCATGTCTTCCGCCACCGGGCGCCGCTCTTTATGGCAGAGGTTGACACGGACCGCCTGTGCGTGATCCGCGAGACCGAGCGTATCGTGGTCCCCGAGCGCGGCGCCCGCCTGGGCAACTTCGGCACGGTCAACGTATCGAAAGGCGAGTCCTGGGTCGTCGTCTCGGAATGGATGCAAACCAACCCGCCCAACTGGTCCGACAGCGCGATATGCGAGTGCTACGGCAGCGACAACAGCATCTTTATCAGCCGGATTCGTTGGGAGAAACCGAACCAATTGGTGAATTGGTAATGAAAAATGAAGAGTGCAAAATGAAACGTGTTGTGTTCGACTGTTTCCCCGGCGGCCGCCGGAAGGCGCTGCATATGAGCTTTGACGATGGCCGAATCCACGATCGTCGGCTGGTCGATCTGTTCAACGAGCATGGCATCAAAGGCGCCTTCTTCCTGAACAGCGGTTACCTGGATACCGATGGGTATCTCTGCAGCGATGAAGTGGCCAAACTCTTCCGTGGGCACGAGGTGGGCGTGCACGGCGTCACCCACCCCTGCCTGCCGCACCTGCCGAACGAGCGCATCATCGAGGAAATCCTGGAGGACCGGCGGGCGCTGGAGCGGCTGGTCGGCTATGTGGTGCGCGGCCTCTCCTACCCCGGCTGCGACTTCGACGACCGCGTGGTCGCCATGCTGCCCATGCTCGGTATCGCCTACGCCCGCACCTGCGAGAAGAAGAACGATTTCCTGCTGCCGGACGACGTCTACCGCTGGCCGATGAGCTGCCACCAGAGCCGCGCGCTGGAAACCGCCGAACGCTTCCTGCGCGTCCCGCCGCAGTGGGGCCTGCAGCTTTTCTACGTGATGGGCCACAGCTTCGAGTTCGACAGCGGCTGGGAAGATATCGAAGCCTTTTGCAAGCTGATGGGCAGCCGGGAGGATATCTGGTACGCGACCAATATCGAAATTGCCGATTATATGCTGGTTATGCGTTCAATCCTCGTCTCGGCGGATGGCGACATCCTCACCAACCCCACCGCGCAGCCCGTCTGGTGCTCGTTATGGGACAGTGGGAAGCCAGTAGAGACAGTGGTGATTGAGGCGGGGCAGACTGTGCGGCTGAGCGGGGTCGAAATGGATGGATGAATGGATGAGTGATGTTTGCTGAAAAGAAGGTACGCCCGTTTGGAATGACCAGAGGTAAAGAACCAGCGCTTGTATTCACCTTCCAGGTCCAGAAACGTAACCATAAAGACTCCCTTGTAATTAGGCCGTTTTCGAGCTTAATTACATCTGAGGTGGTGCTTCCACTAGAGATGGCATGGAAGCATGGCGGACGATTGTCCCCGACTGAAGATTAGATATCAAATCATTCACCGGCAGAATTTAGATCCTCTATCGCTTTTTCGAGTATAAACTGACAGCATGGCAGGCGAAAAATACTTTATTAGTGCGGTGTTTCTTAACCAATTCAGGGTATTTGTTAACGACTCTCGCAACTTCTGGGTACCTACTTAATAGGTCGTCTTCACTGAACATCCCTGATATGCGCGCGAGGGCGAAAGGGGACGGTAACCGAAGCTTGAACTGTTGGGGTTTATTTTTGCTTCCTTCAATCACGTTTGTTATGAGATCGCAAGCAATCTTGCCAGCTGTGATTATGACTGATGGCTGGATAACTTCCAACATCTGGCGCCACAAATCAGCCGACAATTCCCGAAGAATTTGAGAAGGCGTTTTATTGATATCTTTCTCGGTAACCTCCGACCAGAGTACAGCATTAGAAACTGCCGCTTCCGATGCCGAGAGCTTGAACGCGGCTTCTATTGCCAACTTGAGCGAACCATCATCCCAGGGTTGGATACCGACCCCTTCTCCAATTCTTCCAAGCCGTGTTATCCTCTCTCTGGTTGGTAACTTTCGCAGTGCACGAACATAATTTTCACTCGATTTCCCATGATTCTGCGCCTCTGCCAGCACGAGAACGCCACCGGTCTCCCGATCAGGTGGGAAATACGGGATGTACGGCTCTTTAACGCGAACGCTAGCCAACGATGGTCGCGGCGAAGATTCGCATATAGATATGAGTCTACCAATATCTATCTTCATCTTACCTCCTCTTGTACAAGCGTCGTAAATCATATCCATTGTATCTTTTACATGAAATAGACAAAGGACACAAGGACGCACAGGCGAAATAATCCTTGATGACTGATACTACTCAACGAGCTATCTACAACATCGCCGAGGACGATTTCTGGTCCAGCCTCGCGTCTCCGCAGAGTGGTCCGGCGCCGGAGCTGCTGGCGGAGGCTATTCGCCTGGGCAAGGCCGGGGAGAAGGAGCGGGCGTATGCGGAGCTGGCGCAGTATCACCTGGCTGCGCGGGAGATGTTCCGGGAGATGGCCCGGGAAGCGGCGGAGAAAGTCGAGAAGCTTTCGACTGCCGAGCTGAATGCTATCATCAAGCCGCTGAACAAAGCGCCGGAGACGGACGATCCGGCGATCCTGGACAACGCAATGGACGCGCTGTATCGTGTCGCCCTGCAGACCATCAAAACCGGCCATCCGAAGGCGCGCGCGTTCTTGATCAACGCCTTGCTGAACGTGCACCGACACAGCCATTCCCTGCCCATGGTGGGCCGCTATCCGCTCTACGGCATGCTCGGTGCCCATTACCAGTACCAGTGCTTCCGGACCGCTTATCTGGCGCTGCTGCACACCGGCGGCGTGCCCGTCGAGGCGGCGGAGGCGGCGCTGAAGCTGCTGCTCGGGTTGGGGAGGGAGATATATCGGGTGACCACCCGCTATATGGTGCACAACATCTTCACCGCCGCCAACTACGGCCTCTTCTTCGTCGCCCGCTCGTTTCCTGAGTTCCGCGAGGCCGCTGCCTGGGACGAGCAGGCCCTGCGCAACCTGGACACCGACTTCGACCGCGGCTTCTACCCCGACGGCGGGCATTTGGAGCGCAACTGGTGGTACGGCTTTTATACCGTCAGCCGGCTGACGAATGTCTGGAACTTCGCCAAACGCACCGGCGGGCTGCGCGGGCGCGAGGAGCATTTTCTCGCCGGGCTGCAGCGCGCCTACCGGTTTTACGCGTATACGCTTGATGCCAACAACCTGCCGCCCAGCTACGGCGACGAAGGCGGCCTGAAGCCGATGGATATCGTATTCGAGAAAGCCTTGTCGGAAGACATCTTCCCGCCGGAAACCCCGCCCGACCTGGGCATTGACCGCAGCCGCTCCTACCTGATGGAAGGCGCGGGCGTGGGGATCATGCGCAACGGCGCCGGGAAACAGGACGCCCATGCCACCATCAGCTTTGGCGAATTTGCCGGCTGGCACTCGCACCACGACCTGTTGAGCCTGAACTTCCGCGCGCGGGGCGAGGTGCTCATCGAGGAGGCCATCCGCTTCGGGCCCTACGAGCATCCGCTGGACATCCTCTGGCGCGGCCCGGAGGCGCACAACCTGCTGCTGGTCGATACCTTCCACTACGATGCTCGTCCCATCACGGGGCAGGATGTATACTGGCATAGCGACGATGCGGTCGATTACTTCTCAGCGTATCATACGGCCTACCAGACGCTGCCGCGGAACGAGCATCGCGACTTCCAAATGAGCGCCGACCTGATCGTCCGCCGCACCATGGTCTTCGTGAAGGACCCCGGCTACCTGCTGGTGATGGATTCGGTGCGGCCTGAAGATGGCGACCGCTTCAACCGCGCCACCTCCATCTGGTGGCACTCGCCGCAGCCGTTCCGCGTGCTGGGCGACAGCCGGGCGCGCACCACCGGGCGCAACGCCTGCCTGCTGGCCTGGGCCTACCCGGAAGCAGTCCGCCGCGCGGAAACCGGCGACGACTTCCTGCCGGAAGACATCGAGGAGCCGCACCGGCCACCCACCGATTCCTGGCATCACCTGCGCCTGCGAACGTGGATGGACCAGCAGTATGACGGCTGCCTGGGCTTTATCACCGTGCTCTTCCCGTTCGTCAGCAAGCCGCCGAGGGTCAATATTCAATCGCTGCCGCTGGCAGGTGGCATGCGCTATCGCGCGGAACAAATCGAAGTAATCACCCCGGCCGGCAGGGATACCTTCCTGCTGAACCCGGAGTACCTGCCCGGCGTTGGCGTCGATCGGGCGCAGATCGAGCTTGGAAACCGGCGCGACAAGATAACGATTACGTAAAGACCATCTTTGCGTCCATTGCGTCCTTTGCGTGAAACTAATTGATATTTAACGCAAAGGACGCAAAGAACGCAAAGGAGGAATAGATGATGTCTTCGACAACCTTTCCCATCGATCTGTCTCTTCTTCCCCAGCCCATCCTCTCCGCGCACCCGGAGTGGGTGGCACTGCACCACTTCTGCTGGCGCATCGCCGCGCAGAACGTGCGCTTCTCGCGCGGGCGGTGGCATTTGGACGCGGCATGGGACCCGACGCGCAACTACCAGTGGGTGTGGGACACCTGCTTCATGGTGCTCTACTGCCGCTACGCCAACGGGCAGTTCCCCGGCGTGCAGAGCCTGGACAATTTCTACGAGATGCAGCGCGAGGACGGCTATATCGGCATGACCTACGACATGACCACCGAGTTCGAACCCTGGCCGAACCGCATCAATCCGCCGCTCTTCGCCTGGGTCGAGTGGGAGCACTACCGCGCCACCGGCGATGCCGGCCGCTTTGCGCGCGCCGTGCCGCACATCGAGAAGCTGATGGAGTGGATCGACGCCAACCGACGAACGCAGCCCCACCGGCGCACGCACGCGCGGCAGGAGGAAGATGAAACGCTGGGCGCCGATGCCTACCAGCTCTACTACTTCGAAGACTGCGGCTCCTCCGGCATGGACGACTCCCCGCGCGCGCCGCGCCTGCCGGAGGCCGGACAGTTTTTCGACTGGATCGACCTGTCCAGCCAGATGGTGCTCTCCTTCCGCATGCTGGCGAACATGCACGAGGTGATGGGCAACGCGGAACGCTCGGTCTATTGGGCCTCCCGCGCCGAGGAGACAGGTCGGCTCATCAACGAGGAGCTTTGGTGCGCGCGCACCCGCTTCTATCACGACCGCACGCTGCCGAAGAACTTCGTCGCGCACAAAACCGCCGCCGGCTTCTGGCCCATCCTCGCCGGCATCGTCCCGCCCGACCGCCTGGAGGCGCTGGTGGAGCACCTGCGGGACGAGCGCGAGTTCAACCGTCCCACCCCGGTGCCCACCCTCTCCGCCGACGATCCGAATTACGATGCAGACGGCACCTACTGGCTGGGCGGCGTGTGGGCGCCGACGAACTACATGATCGTGCGCGGGCTGATGCTGGCGGGCCGCGGCGACGCCGCCCATGAGATCGCCTTGCGCTACCTCGCCGCCATGGCGCGCACCTATGCCGCCATCGAGCCGCACACCGTATGGGAATGCTACTGCCCGGAAGGCGACAGGCCCGGCCTGACCCCCTACACGAAAACCTACGTCAAACCCGACTTTGTCGGCTGGACCGGTACCGGGCCTATTTCCATGCTCATCGAGAACATCATCGGCCTGGACGTCAACGCCCCCGCCCGCGCGGTAACCTGGGATATCCGCCTGATCGAGGAGCATGGCGTGCGGCAACTGCGGATCGGCGACGGGCAAGCCGACTTTATCTGCCGGGAACGCGCGATCGGCGAACCGGCCCGTGTGGAGGTGCGGGCCGAGATTGATCTAACCATCCGCCTGCGCTGTGATGGCCGGGAGACCGAGTTGCAGGTGCCGGCCGGCGAAACATGCGTAAGCGAGGTATGAGATGGCAACCGAGGATGCAAGTCTGGTATTCGATCTGTCGGTCGAACAAGCGAAAATCGAAGTGCCTATGTTGGAGATCAGCGGGGCTGGCAACTCTGTCGCAACAACCTGCTATTTAGAACGGCGAGGTGGAGATCTTCACATCTGTATCGAAGCGGAAGATCACGATATGCTGTCGCTGATCGCCAGCGGACCACTCCAAATAGCGCCTGACCATCCCCGGATAAAAGAGGATAACTTTCTTTATGAAGAAGACTGCATTCAGCTCGCGTTGGCAACTGCCGGGCAGGCGCAGCCGGAAAGTTTCTTGCTGGTCAATCCACTAGGTAATGTCAAATTCTCCGGAGAATTAGCCGGTTACTGCATGGTTCACACCCAACGATCAGCAGACGGCTGGGTCATCAATATCAAATTACCATTGACATGGACACAACCACCCGTCCTGGCGATCAGCTTGCATCGGTTTTATCGTGGGGTAAACCACGAGGTGCACGGTCTCACCTCAACCCTCCCCCACCCGCTCAATACGGAAGACTTCGCAATCGCGCTGCTGGAACCCGGCGTCGATGCCGCGGCCTTCCGTCAAAGCCTGCGCGATGCGAAGGCCGCCCAACTCGAAAACACGCTGCAATCCTGTCGTGAGCGGTTAGGGAAACGAAAGACACTGCCCGAATCGTGGACAGACTTTGCAATAGAAATGACGCAATGGCGACTACGTCGCCATGTGCACGCGGGAACACAGTTTCTCTGCTGGAACGAAGGCCACTTCCAACATGCGCTGATTAACCTGTGGCAGCTTACCGGCGATGTGGTCTGGCTGCAACGGGCTATCGACCGTATGGAGCGTGTGTGGGCATATACCGGCTACGATATGGACCTGCCGGATAAACTGTGGGATTTACCAGAGTCAACCTGGTACGACCATCGGGATGAGGCGGGCGCCGCCATCACCCTCATCACCGGCGTCATCCTCTACCCGATGACGCGACTACTGCGCGAGGTATGGAGCGACAAAAGCCTGGCGGACTTGCGCCCGCGGCTGGAGCCCTGGTTCGACCGCTGCCGGCGCGCCATCGCCGTGCACGACCGCGAGTGGATCGAGCTGCCGGACGGCTCCGGCGCCTATCTGGAGCCGTATCTGAAAGGCCCGGCCCGCGTCTACCCCCGCGGCGGCAGTCGTATCTGTCCGTTGAACCGCATGTTCTTCCTGGCAATGCCCATGCTCATGCTGGGCCGCCTGCTGAAGGACGATGTATATATCGACCGCGTGAAGCGCATGGCCCGCTTTTTTCGCGAATCCATGGAGGAGGACGAGAACGGCGCCATGGTGTGGGAATACGAGACTGCCTTCTACCCCGCCACCGGCGAGGACATCAGCCATGCCGCCTGTCAGGTTCGTTTTGCCGAATTGTGCCGGGCCGAGGGCATCGAGTTCACCGACGAAGATCTACGCGCCATCGCCCGCACGCTGCGGGAGAATATCTTCCTCCACGGCGATGTGCCGTGCGGCGAAGTGCGCGGCCTGACACCAAGCCTCGATATGTCCGTCGGCGCCTGGAGCAGCCTTTGCCGTTTCGTCCCCGACGTTCTCCCCCGCATCGCCGCCGTCGTCGAGACCGCCTGTACCGAGCGCCCGGAATTCTTCGAGAAGGAAGGCTGGGGGATCTATTTGCTCACCGAGGTGGAGATGGCCAGGCAGCGGGTGTTGTAGTTCAGGTTATCCACCCATCCGCCGTGCCGCCTCGTGCAGCTTCTCCGCCTCCCGCTTCGCCTGCTCTTCGCTCTCCACCAGGTAGCCGATCATCAGGCGGGGGATGACGCGCTCGGCGACGGGGCAGAGACCGTCGTCGTAGCGGGCGGTGCTTCCGGCATTTTCCGGGCAGTGGAAGGCGTGGGCCAGGCGGTCGGTGATGAGGCCGTGCTGGTAGGCCGGCTTGCCCGTGTAGCCGACGGAGACCGACTGCAGGCTGGCCGCCTCCATGGCCTGTTTGAATTCCGCCAGGTCGTCGCCGGTGAAGGTGGCGGCCCAGTGGTAGAAGGAGTGGTGCGCGCCTTCCGGACCACGCTGCAGGGTGATGAACGGGCAGCCGGCGACCGCCTGATCGTAATACGAGGCGTTCTTCCGCAGTTGCTCGATGAACGCGGCAATCGTCTCCACCTGCGCCAGCCCGATGGCGGCGGTGGGCTCGTTCATGCGGTAGTTGTAATCCAGGTTGTAGGCGACCGACAGGAAGGTGGGGGCGCCGGCGTGGGCGGCGAGCTGCTTGCGCAAGTCCTCGCGGTTGGTGGTGGCCATACCGCCGTCGCCGAGGGAGAGCTGCTTGCTGGCCTGGAAGCTGAAGCAGCCGATGTCGCCCCAGCCGCCGGTCATTTTGCCCTTATACTCGGCAAGCAGCGACTCCGCGCAGTCCTCGATGACCAGCAGGCCGTGCCGGTGGCCGATCTCCACGATGCGGTCGATCTCGGCGGGCAGGCCCCAGGCGTGGGTGGCGATGATGGCCTTCGTGCGGTCGGTGATCGCCGCCTCGATGAGGTCGGGGTTCATGTTGTGCGTCACCGGGTCGATATCGACGAACACCGGCAGCGCGTTGTGGTAGAGCACGGCCATGGAGCCGAAGACGAACTCGCTGTCGCAGATCACCTCGCTGCCCGCGCCGGCGCCCGCGCAGATGACGCCCGCGTGGAGGGCGCTCATGCAGGTGTTCATGGCGATGGCGTGCCGCACGCCCAGCAGCTCGGCGAAGACCTGCTCGAAGCGCGGTACGAAGGTTCCACCCATGATGCTGGACAGCTTGCCGGAGGCCAGCACTTCCTGCAGATACTTCAGCTCATTACCGGCATACGCGCGCCCGGACATCCGCTCTTCGTGCTCGATCAACTTATCGTCTTTCATCTCCCATTCCTTTCTGTGATTTGAAACGGGGTTCAGTTAAAAAAGATTTAAAAGATATGAAAAGATTTAAAAGATTAATTATTTATTTTTTGCAAAAAATTAAATAAATTATCTTTCAAATCTTTTCATATCTTTTAAATCTTTTTTAACTGAACCCCGTTCTATTTATAACGCTGTATCAGCTGAACGTCCCGCGTTGGGGCGGACGTCGGGGACTTCCAGGCGGATACCATCCTGCTCGGCGGATTCGGCGGCGATGATGCCGGGGAGCATGGACTCGGCGGCGGCGTAGACGTTGAGCTCGTTGGGGGCGCCGTGGATGGCGTCGTGGAAGGTCTGGAAGGAGAACGCTTCCAGGCCGCCGTGCCCGGTCGCCGGATCGCCGAAAGGGGCGTCGTCGCGGGACCAACCGTACTCCGTGCGCTCCAGGTTGCCGTCCTTGCGCAAAATGATCTCGTTGTTCATGTACCACAACGGGCCTTCGCCCCAGCCCGGGCGCGCGTTCTCCAGCACGCCTTCGGTGCCCTGGATGTGGTACCAGTGGTGGGCGAAGGGGCCGCGCTTCGGGGTGGTGAAGCTGTTGACGATGCGGATGGTGCGGCCCTTCTCGGTCTGCATGAGAGCGCATTCCAGGTCGAGCATCTCCACCGCGTTACCGAGGGAGCGGGCGTCCGCGGCGGTGCAGGAGACGGAGGTCACGCGGTCGTCGATGATTTTCAGCAGCGGGCTGAGCTCGTGCGGGATGTATTTGATCGGGTGCTTGAAGGCATTGCGCCAGGCCTTGTAATAGCCGGGGGCTTGCGCGGCGGCCAGCATTTCTTCCCAACTGCCGCGAAACGGTTGCCCATCTTTATTCTGCTCGAAGTAGAAATACGGCTCGGGGTGGATATATTCCCCCTGGATGAAGAGCGGCTCGCCGATGTCGCCATTCTCGACGTGCTCCTGCCAGCGCTTCACGAAGTTGCCGAAGCGCACCTGCTCAGCCATGCAGTAGACGTTGCCGGTGCGCTCGACCGCCAGGATCAGCTCCCAGGTGTCCTCGCGGGTGAACATCATCGGCACGTCGGCCATCGCGTGCTTGCCGGCGTATAGCGCCGAGCAGCAGATCGGTGACAACGCCTGCGCGCCTGTCTCCACCAGCACCGCGTCCACTGCCGGGTTTTCCAGCAATTGGTGGTAATCCGTATATCCGGCGGAGGCGGGCAGGCTGAAAGTCTCACACGCGTGATCGACCTTGTTCCGATACACATCGCAGACGGCGGCGATGCGGAATAGGTGCTCCCCGCCGTTGCGCACGATGTCCATCATGCCCAGCGCGCGCTTGCCCAGGCCGATGACGCCTAAATTCAGGGGTTGCATATTTGCTCCTTCGCAGCGGCGAATGGTATTCGCCCCGATATGGGATCCGGTTTCGTTTGATGCCGTAATACGCATCCGGCGCCTGTCACGGGGTGAATGCCATTCGCCCCTACGATAGGTTAACCGTTATCTCGCTGCCGGCGCCGTTCAACTGTACGCACAAATACTCCTGCCCCAATCGGCGGACGGTGACGCTTTCCGCCGGCGCGCCGTTGACGGTAACTGTCGCCGGACCGTTCACCGGGATCATCAGCGGCAGCGCGCCGTGAAGATTGCTGACCGTGCAGGTGTGGGTGCCCCCATCGACAGACTGTTCGAGCCGCACGGCGTTGCGGCGGTCGTTGAAGTCGCACCACTGGTCGCCGTTGTAGATGGGCACGCCTTCGGCGACGATGAAGTCGAGCAGGGCATCGAAGAATGGCTTGCTGTATGTCGCATAGGACACCGGGTGCGAGGCCATGCCGAAGGTGGTGTGGTGCTCCTCCATGGCCGGGCGCAGGATCTCGGCGAATTTGCGCACGAAGGCCTGCGGATCGGCGGTCATCGCCGGGATCAGGGTCTCGTCGTCGTATGAGAGCACCGGCTGCTGCCAGCAGTCGTGCACGGCGCCGTCCTGGTCCACGAACTTCAGCGGCCGGCCGGAGGCACACATGTAACGGTTGACGTTCTTCGGCGGCAGGCTGAGGTACGACATCAGCAGGCGGAAGCCGTATTTGATATACTCCGGCGCCCAGGTCATGTAGCCCAGCCACGGCGCGCGGTGCATCTGCAGGGAGACGCTCAAGTTCCCCAGCCGGTCTTTCAGCCGCGCGGTCTCCTCTTCCATGTGCTTCGGGAAGGCGTAGGCCAGCTCCTCGCCGTCCGGCAGGAAGACGTGCGGGGCGAAGGTGTGGCCCAGCGCGCGCAAGTGGGCGATGTCTTCGTCGCTCAATTTCGTGTCCTTCACCAGGTAAAAGGTGGCCACCCCGCCATGCGCCACCAGCGCGTCGGAGAGCTGGCGGAACTGGTCGGGGGTGGACCAGTCGTCGTCGCTGGAGAAGACCACGGCGGAGCGCTGCGCAATCTGCGCGTAATACCAGCAGCGGGCGAGCGGGTACGGGCTGATATCGGTAAGGATCTTCGCCAGCAATTGCCCATGGAAGTCGGCTTGCGGGCGGTCGAGCACGCGGTCGTCGAGGGAGCCGGCGAAGAGGTCGCTGGCGTGGGTCCAGTACCACTGCGCGCTGGTCTCCACCGAGGCCAGCTCCGGGTCACCGAAGCGCAGGCGGGCGACAGCCTTGGGCAGGTCGTAAAAGATGAAGACCACCGTGCCCCTGCCGACCTTTTGCCGCGCCACGGCGGGGCAGCCGGCGTCGTCCCAGGCAGCATCCACCGTGCCGGCCAGCGTTTCCACCCCCGGGCCGGGCGTGAAGGCGGCCAGCGGCAGGTGCGTCTGGATGGGCAGGCCATGGCCGGGGTAGCCGGCGCCGGTCCGCACCCAGCCCGGGTAGACCGCGCGCTTCTGCGGCTCCCAGCCGAAGCGGTGGGCGAGCAGGATGGACGGGTGCAGCGCCACCAGCCGCGCCCCCGCCTCCACCGCCGCCTGCAGCCGCTCCATCTCCTCGACCTGCAGGAAGCAGCGAGTGAGCACAATAAGGTCGTCCGCGCGCAGTTTCGGCAAGCCTTCGGCATCAAGGTTCACCGTCCGGAAACCGTTTAATCCCTCTGCGCGCAGGATCTCCCGCAGGTATGGCCCGAAGGCATTCTCCCGCTGGTCGGGTCGCAACAGCAATAATTGGCGGAATGTCGTCATCTCGCACCTCCCATTCAGCAGGCAAATGCCGCCGCTCCTTCGCTCATCTTCTTCACCACATCTACCTGGAACGGGCAGCGGTCGGCGCAATTGCCGCAAGCGGTGCAATCCGACGCACTCGCGGAAAGCTGCTCGTAAGCCCGCCGCAGCTCCGGGGTGATCCCCTGCCGCGCGGAATCGAGCAGGCGCAGGGTTTCCGCCACGTCGATGCCCATCGGGCACGGGAGGCAGTGGTTGCAATACATGCACGCGCCCTGCAACTGCCAGTGCGAATTGGCAAGGATAGCACTGTAATCCTTTTCCGCCGGGGAAGCGTCGAGGAAATGCAGGGCGGCGCGCAGCTCAGTGGCGTTTTTCATTCCTGGAACAACGGTAGCCACACCGGGTTGATCCAGGGCATACTGCAGGCAGTGCGCGGGGGTCAGCGGATGGGGTTGGGCGGGATTGAGCAGGTAGCCGGCGCCGTAGGCCTTCATCACCACCACCCCCACCCCGCGCGACCGGCAGGCATGATAGAGCGCTTTGCGCGCTTCCGGACCCGGGATTGCCGTCTCCGATTCGGGATGCGCGGCTTTGAGCAACGCATCGAGGCGCGACAGATAACCCGGCATATGGTCGAAGGCCGGATTGATGCTGAACATCAGCACGTCGATCAGTCCCGATTGCACGGCCTCCAGCGCCGTCGGAGTCATATGGCTGCTCATGCCGATTGCGCGCGCCTTTCCCTGTGCCTTGAAGCGATGCGCCATCTCCATGATGCCGCCCGGACCGGTGACACGCGCGTAATCGTCCGATTCATCGACGAACTGAATCATCAGCACATCCACGAAGTCGGTCCGCAGGCGCGCGAGCATATCGTGGAACGCCGCCTCGCACAGCGCCGGATCGTGGGTGGTGATGTTCTGCCCGTCCACGAAAGCGTTCCCCAGATGGCCGGCGATCACGACCTTATCGCGCCTGCCGCGGAAGGCGGCGCTGTAATTGTCCCGATAATCCGGGGCGGAGAACAACAGGTCGAAGTAATTCACCCCTGCATCGATAGCTTCGCCGGCTACCGAGACCACCGCCTCGCGCGGCCCGTTCAGGTACTCGGTGCCGAACCCGACCAGCGACACCTCGATTCCGGTATTGCCCAGCATGCGGTATTGCATGGATGTATCCTTTCTTAATATCATCTCGCCGGCAACACGCGATAGCATCCGCCGGGTTTGGTAGCAAAGATCAAAATCTCGTTAGTAATCTCTATTGGCGCTGCCCCGTCTTCGCAGAGCAGGCAAGGCGCACTCCATGGATTGCGCAGCCGGCAGGTTTCTCCCAGGCGCGATTCCAGCTCGATGGATTCCACTTCGCCCCGGCGCTTGACTGCGGCCACCAGGAAGCCGCCGCGCGCCAGCAGGCGGAACGACGCGTCCCACGCCCGCGGCCAGGCCGGGAAGACGCTGATAACCTCCGGCTCGCCCGGACGCGGCGAGACGCTCTGCAGCAGCGCCTCCTGCAGCGTCATAGCGAGCAGACCCAGGTGTTCGATGGAGTGCGCCTGCTGATCCGCCGTGCTCTCCTCGAACAGGCTGAAGCCGTTCGGCAGCGGCGCAAACGCGGCGGCATACTTTTCGAGGATGTCCGGCAGTTCCTCGCCGCAACCCGCGCGCGCGGCGGCGATAGGCGATCGGATGGCGGTGGACAGCAGATCACCTTCCATCACCCTGCGATGCCGCGGCGCCAGCGCCATGACGCGGCGGGCAACTGCATCCAGGCGCGGATCGCGCGTTTCCAGCGTCCAGTCCTCGAAGGGAAAAATCGGCGTCAGCCAGACATCCTCCAGGTTATGCGATCCGTCCACCGCGCCGCGCAAACCCGCCGCCCACGCATCATCGGCCAGCGCGCCTCCGGTCAGCGCGTTTGCCCGCGGATCGCCGCCCATGGGATACGGCGCCAGCCGCTCGAGAAACGCTTGCCAACTCGCGCGAAGCTCGGTATCGGTGTCCAGCATCTCCGCGGCGCAGATGGCAAGCGGCAGTGTGCCGCGGATGGCCGCCAGGTCCATGATGCCGTCGGTGACTCCCCAGAAATCCTCATGGACATTGGCGCCGTGAATGTGATACCGCCCGTCATCACCCATGCGCGCGAAAGTTCGGTAGAATTCGGCCACGCCGCGCAGCAGCGGATACGCGTGCGAGCGCAGCCAGGCGATGTCGCCGGTATAGCGATACCGCCACCAGGCGTGAATGGCCAGCTCCGCCCCGGAGGAGACCAGATGGCTTATCCAGCAATATTGCCGGACCGGACCGACATCCAGAAAGACCGTGGACAGGTGGTGCTCGAAGCGGCAGCAGGCGGCCAGCGCCTCCGAAATGCCATCCTCCGTGCGGCCCTCCAGCATGAAAGCCCGGTATTCCGCCGCCGGCGCTTCCGGCAACACTACCGGTCCGTCGAAGGGAACCGTCTCCGGGTAAAATGCGCCGCCGGCGTTCCAGCGCTGGCGCGCGGCCTTCTCCGTGGCGGGCAGGTGGCGGAGATACATGTCGAAAAACGGATCGCCCAGCTCGATGGCGTCGGCGGCGAGCAGCGGGAAGTAGAGCATTTCGGTAGTCCACACCCAGTATTGCGATCCCCAGTTGCGCTCGTCGCCGCCGGTGATGAAAATCGAGCCGTTCCACTTCGGTGGATACGCGCCTCGCGAAGACGACGCCATATGATACAGGAAAAGCGTCCGTAAATTTGCTGCCTGCTCGCCGCGGCCATCCGGGCTGCTAATCTCGATATGCGTGCGAGCCCAGAAGTCGCGCCACCATCGTTCGTGTTCGACAGCCGGCGCGGTGAGCGAGTCGGCGGCGGCATCAAGGATCGCCGTCGCGTTCCGGCCGGCATCCTGCTGCTCATCCCGGCAGGCAGCACCGGCAATGAGGAAGCGCCGCGTGCCGCGCGCGGCGGGGAAGAGCAGCGCGCGGCTGCATTCAGTCTCGGAAACGGCATGTTCTTCGGGCGCCCGCACCGCGACCGCCGATGAGCAGTAATGGCTCCCCTCACGGAAGGTCTGCACGACGGCCATGCCCCCCGGCGTCTCGCGGATGGCATAGACCGCCAGGTGCTCGCCATGGCGCACTTCGGGCGGGCGCCACATCGAAAGGGTCACTTCCACCGGTTCGGGACGATCGCGCTCGTCGCGCAGCTCGACCACCAGCACGTCGGCATCGGCGGCAATCCAGCAGACCGCGCTCACCCCTTCGCCGGTGATGGTACAGCAGGCGTCATACAGCGACAGGCGCCGCTGATAAGCGGGACTGTCCCGCCATGGATCGCCGGAGGTGGAAATTGTCAACTGCGCGCACCCGCCGCCGTAATCGGTGGGTCCGGGATGATGCGCGCCGGCCGCATCCTTATTCACCGCGAACACGTCAACCCGGTTGAGCTGGAAATGAAGGGCATGCTGGGAGGTCCAGACCAGCGTGCCCATCCTGCCGTTGCCGATCGGCCAGCCGTGCGTCGGAGTCTCCGCCGGACGCGCATCGATAAGGTCGGCCCGCGAAACGCGAGTCCGATCGTCCGGCTCGATCATCGAAGATATTGGCGCCATGCTGCTCTCCCGCCGTTTTCGCGCTGTCTCTGTTATCCATGTTCGTCGGAGCGGGCGGCTTTCCTGCCACGGGCTTACCAGGAATCCGCATGCGAGAGGAGCAAGATACCGGATTAGCGATGAAAAGAAGGCCGACATGGCATTACCTGCTTGCGTGCGCCCCGGCTCGCTGCTGTGGACCGGCGAGCACTGGAATGGTGAGCCGGTATCACACCATCTGCAGCATCGCCGGCAGGGCACAGATTTTATAGGACGGGTAGAGCGTCGGAGACGGATTGGGAAGCAAGGGAAAATACGAGACACTCCCCCTCGGATTGAATGAGAGAGCGTTCAGTTGCGTCGCGACGGTTGACTTATACGATAATCCGTGCTATGTTATCGGTTAGTAAGCTAACCGATGTCTTTACGGTTGACCGTCCACTCTTACAAAGGCATCGAAACTCTCCCTTCTTTTTTCGTGTCTCGTTATTATCATTGTTTGGTGACGGTAACGCCGATAACGGCAGCAGGAGGAGCCGCTCATCCGCTCTATCTACTTTGGCCTGGTTTTAGCGGCCGGCATGCTGGTTGCCGGTTTATACCTGGCTCCGGCAGCCCGGGCGGATAACTACGGCGCCGCCGCGCTTGAAGGCGCCATCGGCGTCAAAATATCCCAGCGTATCTCCATTGCCAAAACAGCAAGCGCCGCCAACGGGGGGGATTTGAATTTTGGCGAAATCTATTCCCCCACTTCCGCGGATACCGTCATCATGACCAGCGCCGGCGCGCGCTCGGCCGGCAATGATGATGTATTCGGCAACGCCGCCGATGCCTCTCCGGCAAGCTTCACCGTGAACGGCGAGCCGGATAATACCTTCAGCATCAGTCCGATTCCCGACACCGAAATCCGTGACGCGGCGGGCAATGTGATGGCGGTGACCGATTTCACTCCCAGCCTGGCCGGGTCCGGCAAGCTGGAGGATGGAATCTATATCTTCACGGTGGGCGCGACGCTGCACGTCGCCGCCGATCAGCCCCCCGGCGCATACGCCGGCGTCTTCGATGTAACGGTGAATTACAACTGACTCCGTTACCCTCCTATACGCTAAAACAGTCCAACCAGACAACCATTATAACCAACCGGACAACCAACCGGTTGTTGATGCTTTTCGCGTGGCATAATATGCTCGACTTAAGCGGGGTTACCTGAAGTAATATCCGCAAACAAGGAGAAATGACCATGCGAAGCATCATCTTGAAAATTGCCGCGGCAGCCTTCATCCTGACCGCCGCTCTCTACCTGTCTCCGGCCGCTCACGCGCAGAACCTCGACACCGAGACCGGCGCCGCCAGCGCGAAGATCTCCCAGGTGATCGCCATCGCCAAAACGGCAGGCGCGGATAACGGCGGAGATATGAACTTCGGCGAGATCTATTCTCCCCTGGCAGATGATACCGTCGTAGTATCCACTGCCGGCGTCCGAACGGCCGGTACGAATGCCAATATCCTCGGAGACGATACCAATGTCTCCGCGGCCAGCTTCACCGTAACCGGCGAACCGGGCAATTCCTTCAGCATCAGCGCGATCGCCGACACCACGATCGACAGCGGCGCCAATTCCATGGACGTGACTAATATCACCCCCAGCCTGACCGGATCCGGCGCCCTGACGGGGGGAACTTATATCTTCACGGTAGGCGCCACGTTGCATGTCGCCGCCAACCAGCCCGCCGGCGCCTATACCGGCAACTTCGATGTTACCGTAAATTACGACTGAGGCCGACCGCGCGAAAAACAATATGCAACAAAACAAGCCGTTAAAGAACCCGAGTCAAGCAACGCAACCAATGAATAAATCCAGGTTAGCCGCATTGTTTAAACTTACCTTATCGATATTGCAACCGAATGGCGCCCCAAAAGGCGCCATTCGGTTGCGAACCGGAAATATCGAACTGCGGTTGCCGTGTTGTACCATCGATAGGCGCTTATATCCACCAACCAGACAATCAATCCAACCAACCAGACAATCAGGCAATTATTTTATCTCCGATATGGAATAAGCAACGAGCGCAATTTATGCGTCAAAGGAGACTACCATGCGAAGTGTCAACCTCAAGTTTCTCCTGGCCGGCATGCTGGCCGCAATTCTGTATCTGGCTCCGATCGCCAGGGCGCAAAACGCTGACTCCGCCACCGGCGCCGCCAGCGTGAAGATTTCTCAAGTGATCGCCATCGCCAAAACGGCGAGCGCTACCAACGGCGGAGATATGAATTTCGGCGAAATTTATTCCCCGCTGGCCGACGATACCGTGGCAGTGAGCACTGCCGGTGTGCGATCGGCAGGTACGAGCGCGAACATCCTGGGGGACGGAACCAACGTCTCCGCGGCCAGCTTCACCGTGACCGGCGAACCGGGCAATACCTTCAGCATCAGCGCGATTGCCGACACCACGATCGACAGCGGTGACAATTCCATGGATGTGACTGACTTCACCCCCAGCCTGGTAGGGTCCGGCGTCCTGACGGGAGGAACTTATACCTTCACGGTAGGAGCGACGCTGCACGTTGCCGCCAACCAGCCTGCCGGCGCCTATACCGGCAACTTCGACGTGACGGTAAATTACGACTGATCGCGTCCAGACGAGTTTAAGCCGCAACCGGGATGGCGCTCTCGGGGGGGAGCGCCTGCCGGTTGCGGGCCAGGAAGACAGTCCCGGCGGAATCTTCATCAGAATGCGACAGGCCGGCTGTTTTTCATTTCCGGCATCGGTTATGCCTCCCGGCCCGAAACCGACCGGGCACGAAGTTTATGCGGCAGCCTTTTTATATAGTCATTATCGGAATATTGATCCTGATAGCCGGTCAGGTTTTCGCGGCCGCCGCCGGCGCCGCGGCCGCCGCCGGCGTTATCGAACCGCTGGATATCAATAAAACCGCCGATCTGCGGTTTGGCCGCGTCTTTTACAGCGCCGCCGCCCATACGATTACCGTTGCCCCGGATGGCACACGCATCGCTTCGGATAACGCGATTCTGGGCGATGGCGATCCGGTCAGCGCCGCCGCCTTCCTGCTCCATGGGCAACCCGGCGACACTTTTCACATCTTCCCGCCCCCCAAGACTATTACCCTGACCAATGGAGCGCAGTCACTTCTCATCACCGATTTCACCTGCAGCATCAAAACCAGTAATAATGGCGTGCTGGGGAGCGACGGGATGTTTCTATTCACCTACGGAGCGACCGCGTATATCGATGCCGGACAGGCCCCCGGCCTGTATACCGGCACGTTTACGATTGCGGTGAATTATCAATAGCGGGAGAGCATAATGCGAGCCATCGAGGTGAAAATCCGGAGAATGATGACGGTATCCGTCCTGCTGCTGGCCGCGTGCTGCCTGCCTGGCGCGGTTTACGGCGCAAACCCGCATCAGGAGGCCGCCGCGGGGTCTTCGCTGCACATCATGCTGTCGCTGTCGCTGGCGGGCGCGGGTGGAAACCCAGTGATGATGAATTTCGGAGAAGTGTTTACCGGCGGCGTCCCGAATACCGTAACCTTGAGCACGCTGGGGGAGCGCGCTGCCGGTGTCGCGGGAACGCTGGGCAACGACGCCGGCGTCATTGTCCCCGCTTTCACCGTCACCGGCGATCATAGCGCTTCACTGGATATCATCCTGCCGGAAACGGTTACCATCAGCAACGGCCTCGCCACCATGACTGTCGCGGGCTTCACGCATAATCTGGGCGCCACTCCCGCGCTGGACGCCAACGGCAACGCGCTTTTTTCGGTAGGCGCCACCCTGAACGTCGGCGCCGGCCAGCCCACCGGACAGTATACCGGCAGCTTTGTAATCGCCGTCGCTTATCAATAGTGGTGAGTGGCGAGTGGCGAGCGCCACTCGCCACTTATCACTTATCATTAACTACCCCACCGGTTGTCTGTCCAGCAGGATGGTCTGCTCGCGCTCGCTGCCGACGGTGATCATGCGGATGGGAACGCCGGTCAGCTCGGTAATCTGATTGAGATAAGCCTGCGCGGCAAGGGGAAGGTCCGCGAAGCTTTTACACTCGGCGATCGGCTCGCGCCAGCCCGGCAGCATCTCGTAAATCGGCTGCGCGCGCTCGGTTTCCCACAAGGCGCTGGGGAAGGTCTCCACGCGCCGGCCATCGATGTCGTAGGCGACGCACAGCGGAATTGCGTCGAACTCCCCCATGACGTCGAGGTGGGTAATGGCCAGTGCGTCCAACCCGTTCACGCGGGCGGCTTTGCGCAGCACGCACAGATCCAGCCAGCCACAGCGCCGGGGTCGCCCGGTAGTAGTGCCGTATTCGTGACCCAGCTCACGGATGCGGTCGCCGATGTCGTTCTTCAGCTCGGTGGGGAAGGGACCCTCGCCCACGCGGCTGGTATAGGCCTTCACTACGCCGATCACCCGGTCGAGCTTCGTCGGCCCGATGCCCGCTCCCACCGCCGCGCCGCCCGCGGTCGGGTTTGAGCAGGTGACATATGGATAGGTGCCGTGATCGATATCCAGCATGGTGGCGTTGGCGCCTTCGAAGACGACGTCATCGCCGCGGCGCTGCGCCGCGTCGATCATTGCCGCGGTATCGCCGATCATCCCGCCGATTTCGGCGTAATACCCCATGTATTCATCGTAGATCGCTCCGGCGTCGAAGGGGTCTGCGCCGAATATCTTCGCGAGGATGGCGTTTTTGTCGGCCACGATGGCTTCCAGCCGCGCGCGAAAATAATCGGCGTTGCGCAGATCGCCGGCGCGCAGGCCGTGGGCGCGGCTGTATTTGTCGATATACGCCGGGCCGATGCCTTTCAGGGTGGTGCCGATTTTGCCTTTGCCCATCGCCCGTTCGGAGACGGCATCGAGGGCCAGGTGATACGGCATGATGAGATGCGCGTCCTCGCTGATGTGAATATGCGGCCGCACGGTCAACCCGCGCGCCTCCAGGTCGGCGATCTCCTTCAGCAGGGACTTGGGATTGATCACCATCCCATTGCCTAGAATGGATGGCTTTCCGCGAATGATACCGGATGGGATGAGATGCAGCGCAAAGCGCTGATCGCCGATGATGACGGTATGGCCGGCGTTGTCGCCGCCCTGGTAGCGTACCACCATCGCGGCGCCGGCGGCGTAAACATCCACCACCCGTCCCTTGCCCTCGTCCCCCCATTGCGTGCCGATGACCACGGTGCTGCTCAAGGTATTAACCTCCACATCCACCAAATAAAAAAGAGGATGCCGGGTGTCTGTAACCGCCCAACATCCTCCATTGCAGTTACGTTCTAGCATATCCGAGGCGGATGGGGATTGTCAAGAAAACGCGCGCATGAATTCAGGGAGATTAATCCGCCGGCTACGGGAAGCAATCGCTCAGGGTCCGGCTGGTCGGCTTTATGGCCCGGTTTGGATCAGCTCATCCAGCGTCACGAACCGATACCCATCCCGTTTCAGCCGCGTGATAATGCGCGGCAGCACTTCCATCGTCTGATAGACGCCGTCGTGGAGTAAAATGACGGCGCCGCTGTCGATATGCTCCATCACCCGGTCCTCGATGATAGCTGCGCCTGGCCGGTCGTAATCCCGCGGATTTTCCGTCCACAGCACGGTGATGTAGCCCTGCTCGGATGCCGCGCGCACGATGCCGTCGTCAAACTGGCCGCCGGGCGGGCGAAAGAAACGCGGCGATGTTCCGGTAATCTCCCGGATGATCCGTCCGCAGGCGGCGATCTCCTCGGCAGCCTCCTGGGGCGGCATCTTGAGCAGATTCGGATGGGACATGCTGTGGTTGGCCACCACGTGACCGTCGTCGATCTCCATGCGGATCAGCTCCGGGTAGAGTTTCGCCCGTTTTCCCACCACGAAGAAGGTTGCCTTCACGTCGTGCGCGCGCAACACGCTCAGCAACTTCTGCGTGGCGAAAGGATGGGGCCCGTCATCGAAGGTCAGCGCCACCTGCTTTGGTTGCGTATTGCCGCGCCGGACAATCCGCGGTTGAACTACTGCCGGAATCGCCGGCGCCCCCAGCAGGCGCCGGCCCGCGGCAGCGCCGCGCTGATGCAATACCAGCGGCGCCAGCACGAGCGCCACGGCGCACGCGAGCAGCAATAAGCCCCCCGCTCCCCGCAGCCTCCCTAATAACGCTCGCATCCCGGCGAGGTGTTGCATTGTCGTATTCCTCTCCTTATCAGGCCATGCAGTGATTACTAATCACTACTACCATACGGCCCCGCAATCGACACCGCGAGCTCGTTCGGATGCAGATATTTCATCGCCGCGGCATTTACCTGCTGGCGGGTTATGGCGCGATAGATACCGGCGACGCGTTCCGGGAAGTCCAGACCCAGGTGGAAATATTCCGTATCCATCAGCTCGTTGGCGAGTGCATTATTCGTCTCCAGCGAGATGGCGTGCGCGCCGGTGATGAAGGCCACCGCATCATCCAGTTCGCGCTGGGTCACGCCTCCGTCCCGCATGCGCGCGATCTCCTGCTCGACCAGTTCCACTGCCTTGTCGGTATTTTTCGGGTTCACACCCAGTGAAACATACCAGGGACCCGCGCCGGTGGAAGCATGAAAGGAGCTATAGATGTTATACGCGAGGCCGTTTTGATCGCGCACCACGTCGCCCAGCCGGCTGTTCAGCGCCCCGCCGCCGCCCAGGATCAGGTTCATGATCTGCGCCGCGTAGTAATCGGGATCGGTGCGTTTGAGCCCCCCCGGACTGCCGATGTAGATATCTACCTGCGATTTGTCCGGGATAGTGGCGACGACCTTTGCCGATTTCGCCGTCGTGGCGGGGAAGACGAGCGGATGGAACTGTTCGCCCTGCCAGTCGCCGAAGTAGCGGTCTACCAGGGCGCGCACCTCTTCCACCCGCACGTCGCCCACCACCGCCATTACCAGCGTTCGCGGCGTGTAGCGCTCCTGGTGGAAGGCAATCAGGTCGTCGCGCGTGATGTCTTTCAACCCGGCCGCTTCTTCATCGAAAGAGGCAACGCGATAAGGATGGCCCGCGGGCAGCACGGCGCGATAGAAGTTACGGTAGGCGTTTTCCTGCGGCTGGTCGCGGTCCATTTCCAACCCGGCCCGCGATTGCTCGCGCATCTTTTCCAGCTCGTCGGCGGGGAAGCTGGGATTGCAGATGATATCCGCCAGGTTGCGGATCAACAGCTCGCTGTCGCCGCTCAGCGCCTTGCCGTGCAGACCCACCGTCTCCCATCCGGTTCCGGTTTCGATTTCCGCCGCGGCGCCCTCCATCTCCTCGGCAATCTGCATCGAGCTGCGCGTGGCCGTGCCCCGGTCGAGCAGGTTGGCGGTCATGTCGGCCAATCCGACCTTGCCGGGCGGATCGTAGGCTTTACCTGCCCTCAGGCTGGCGCTGATCGCCACCGTGGTATTGGCGTGATTTTCCTGCACGATCAGCACCATTCCGTTGGGTAATTCAAAACGCTCGCGCTGCACAACCGACGCGGCTGCTGCGGGCGCCGGCGCGGCTGCTGTTTTACCGAGCGGAGCGCGCTCGATGGAGCTGTTTGAGCGGTAGGCCGCCGGCGCGGCAATGGGCGCCGAAGTCGCCTGCGGGCCGGCCTGTGTCGGCTCGAAAATGCCTATCGTGCGGTTGCCGGCGGTCAGGTAAGTCTTCGCCACGCGGGACACGTCCTCCGCGGTGACGGCGCGCAGCAGCTCCGGCAGCCGCTCCAGCAGGCGCCAATCACCCGCCAGCGTCTCGTATTCGCCGAGTTGATCGGCCTGTTGAGTCACGCTGTCGCGGCTGTAGATGAAAGATGCCTCGGCCTGGCGTTGCGCGCGGGACATTTCCGCCGGCGTAGGCGGCTTCGTCTTGACCCCCTCGATTTCGGCAAGCAGCGCATCCTCGATGGGCTGCATCGGTTGGCCGGGCGCCGCCGCGCCTCCGACCACGAACAGGCCGCTGTCGCGCAGCAGCATTGTGAAGGCCCACGCGCTTACCCCCAGTTGTTTTTCGACAACGGCCTGATAGTTGCGCGACAGCCTGCCGCTGCCCAGGATCTGTTCGAGCATCATCAGCGCCGGAATATCCTTGTCGGTAATAGCCGGGACGTGCCAGGCAATCTGTTCGATGGGAACCTGACCCTGCCGCCGCACCGTCACGCGCCGCTCGCCGCGCTGTTCCGCCTCCGGCGTAGTCCACTGGGGCGGGGCCGGCCCGCGCTTGAGACGGCCGAAATGCTTGCGCGCCAGCTCCAGCGTCTTCGCGGTATCCACGTCGCCCACGATCACCAGCGTGGCGTTGTTCGGCATGTAGTAGGTTTTGTAATATTCGCGCAACTCGGCGGCGGTCGCGTGCTCGACATCGTCGCGCCAGCCAACCACCGGCCAGTGATAGGAGGAGCTTTTATACGCCGCTGCCATCAGCTCGTTGAAGAGCAGCGTTCCCGGCGAATTTTCCCGCCCTTCCAGCTCCGAGCGCACCACCACGCGCTCCTGATCCAGCTCCTTCTGCTCGATCAACGCGGTGCTCATGCGGCTGGCTTCCACGCGCAGCGGCAGCTCCAGCCGGTCGCTGGCGATGGTAGTATAGTAGTGTGTGTAATCGTAAAAGGTGGCGCCGTTGTCCAGCGCGCCGTTGCGTTTCGTCAGGTTGCGCATCTCATCCTTGCCGAACTCGCGCGTGCCTTTGTAGGTCATGTGTTCCAGCAGATGCGAGGCGCCGGTCAATCCGGACCGTTCGTTGCGCGAGCCGACTTTATACCAGGCGTCCACCACCACCACCGGCGCCGCGTGCACCTCCTTGATCAGCACCTTCAATCCGTTGGGCAGCACCGTTTCCGTCACTTCGGCGGCCCATGAGGCCAGCGACAGGCAGAGTAAAAGCGTCAGCGGAACAATTCCCCGCAATATCAGCCGGAAGCGCATCAATTTTCTCCTCAAGGCAATATTATGCCGTTATTCCCACATTCATCCGCGATAATACGACATGCCGGTCGGTTTTTACAACGCTGTACAAATAACTCGCCCGTATTGCGTTGCTGCCGGCCAAAATATTTACCCGCCATTATTCCCATAACATACATAATATCCATAGTTAACATAATTCCCATCCACCCGCTGAACAATGCAATCCTCCCGTCAGGTGATGAAATCTGCTACAATAGCTCATGCCGGAGCGCGGGCAGCCTGCCCGCGAGCAGAATGAAAAACCGGGGATCTGCGGGGATCTGCGCTCATTCCGATCTCGGTGCGAAGGAAGGGAGAACGTCCAGTGGGCAAATTTTATGTCACCACACCCATCTATTACGTCAACGACGTGCCGCACATCGGCACCGCTTATCCGACCATCGCCGCCGACGTTGCGGCAAGGTTCCACCGGATGATGGGTGACGACGTCCTCTTCTCCACCGGCACCGACGAGAACGCCACCAAGGTTGCCCGCGTTGCGCAGCAGCGCGGCGAGGACCCGCGCGCCTTCGTGGATAAGATGGCCGCCGCCTTCGAGGATACCTGGCGGAAGATGCACATCAGCTACGACGACTTCGTGCGTACCACCGAGTCGCGCCACCACCGGGCGGTGCAGACGCTGATCGAAATCCTTTATGAACGCGGCGATGTGTATTACTCGGAATACGAAGGCTGGTACTGCATCCCCTGCGAGACGCACTTTCTGGAGAGCCAGCTCGAGGATGGCAAGTGCCCGGATTGTAAGCGCGACGTGGAGCGCATGGTGGAGCCCGGCTACTTCTTCCGGCTAAGTAAATATGCGCGGCCGCTGCTGGATTACATCGAGGCGCATCCGGACTGGCTGCAGCCCGATTTCCGCAAGAACGAAGTCGTGCAGTTCATCAAAAGCGGCCTGCGCGATCAGTATATTACCCGCCGGTCCGGTTGGGGCATTCCGGTGCCGGAGTCGCTGCCGAATTCGGAAGGTCTGGTCATCTATGTCTGGTACGACGCGGTGATCAACTATATCACCGTGCCCGGCTTCCCGGACGACATGGGCCGCTTCAACTGCTGGTGGCCGGTGGACGACCAGATCGTCGGCAAAGATATCTTCACCCGCTTCCACGCCACGCTGTGGCCGGCGATGCTGATGGCCGCCGGCCTGCCCGTGCAGGAGACGGTGGTCGCCCACGGCTTCTGGACCATCGGCGGCGAGAAGATCAGCAAGTCCAGGCACGGCGGCAAGGGCTTCCGCATCAATCCGCTCGACCTGGCGGAGGAGATTGCCAACGCCTCCGGCGCGAGCATCGACGTGGCGGTCGATGCGATCCGCTATTTCGTGATGCGCGAGATGCCCTTCGGCGCGGACGGCGATTTCTCGCTGGAGGCGCTCTTCCGCCGCTACAACAGCGACCTGGCCAACGACCTGGGCAACCTGCTCAACCGCTCGGTGACCATGCTCGGGCGCTATTGCAACGGCGTCATCCCCAAGCCGGCGGACGTGCTGCCGGAGGCCGGCCACGCCGCGCGGCAGGTGGAAGCGCTGCTCGGCGGCCGCCGGATCGATTACCTGGAGTCGCTGAAGGCAGTGTGGGAGCTGCTCAACTACCTGAACCGCTACATCGAGGAGCAGGCGCCGTGGAAACTGTTCAAAGCCGGGAAGCAGGACGAAGTAGACGCGATTATGTATACGCTGGCGGAGGGCCTGCGCTTCGCGGCGGTGATGCTCTACCCGTTCATTCCCTTCGTGTCCGAACGCATCGCCGAGCAGATCGGCTGGGCAAAACCCGACTGGGCATGGTCATCGCTGGCGTGGGGTCTGCTGCCGCAAGGCGCGCATACGCAGCCGGCCGGCCCGCTGGTACCGCGCATCGTGGAGAAGGCCGAAGGCGAGCAACCGGCGGCGTCCGCGCCGAAGGTCGAGGAAAAACCCGCAGAGTTGATCACCATCGACGACTTCGCGAAGGTGCAGTTGAAGGCCGGCGCCATCATCGCCGCCGAGAAGCATCCGAAGGCGGACAAGCTGGTGAAGCTGCAGGTCGATCTCGGCGAGGAGAAGCCGCGACAGATCGTTGCCGGCATCGCCGCCTTCTACCCGCCGGAGTCGCTGGTCGGACGCCAGATCATCGTGGTCGCCAACCTGCAGCCCGCCACGCTGCGCGGCGAAGTGTCGCAGGGTATGCTGCTGGCCGCCGACATGGGCGGGGACGGCATGGCCGTGCTGATGCCGGACAAGCCGGTGCCGAACGGGAGCAAAGTGCGGTGAGCATCCCTTATGAGCGCATCTCGCATACCGCCGACCTGGCCATCCGTGTAACCGGGCAGGACTTGCCCGACCTGTTTGCGAACGCCGCCGCCGCGCTGTTCGACCTGATGGCCGAACCGCCGGCGGCGGTAGACCGGCGGCACGAAGTTGTGGTCGAGTCGATCGATGTAGAGGGCCTGCTGGTGGACTGGCTCAACCAGTTGATTTATATGCACGAAGTGCGCGGGGAAACCTACACCCGCTTCGAAATCACCACCCTTTCGCCGGAGGAGCTGCGCGCCACTGTTCACGGCGGCGCGACTATACGGAAGGTGAAGACGATCAAGGCGGCCACCTTCCACGAACTGGCGGTAAAGGAGACGGAATCAGGGGCGCAGGCGCAGATTGTCTTTGATGTATAAGTAAAGCGGTGAAAGGCACATTCTCAGTCTGGAAGGGTGCGGGAGCCCCGCCTATGACAGGGAAGCTTACCTATAATCGGCGGGGCTCCTGCACCCTTCCAGACTGAGAGTGGGAATTGCACGGCTTACCTATACCCGCACCCTTCCAGACTGAGAATGTCGATTGCACAGTTAGACTGGTTGCGGATATAAAGAGGAAAATGAGTTATGATCAACAAGCAGGATTTTACCAGGGTAGCGGAATACGTCTACGAGATACCCGCCTCGTTTCGCGAAGGCATGCGCGTGCCGGCGCGGATGTATGCGGACGAGGAGATACTTGAAGCCGCGCTGCGGGACAAGGCGGCGGAGCAACTGGTGAACACCACCACGCTGCCCGGCGTGACGAAATACGCGCTGGCCATGCCGGACGTGCACCAGGGGTACGGCCCGCCCATCGGCGGGGTGATCCCGGTGGAGGAGGCAAACGGCGTCATCTCGCCCGGCGCTACCGGCTACGACATCAATTGCGGCGTGCGCCTGCTGCGCTCCGACCTTACCGCCGGCGAGGTGATGCCCTTCATGCAGGAGCTGGTCGACGCCCTTTTCCGCTTCGTCCCCAGCGGTGTCGGCAAGGGAGGCGATATCCGCCTGAAAACGGACAGCGACATGAACGATCTGCTGGTCCGCGGCGCGCTATGGGCCATCGAACGCGGCTATGGCGAGGCGGAAGATGCCGAGCTGACCGAGGAAGGCGGCAGCATGCCGGGCGCCGATCCAGGCAAGGTGAGCGCGGAAGCGAAGACACGCGGCGCCGACCAGGTGGGCACCCTCGGCTCCGGCAACCACTTCATCGAAATCGGAAGAGTAGATGAGATTTTCGATGAAGGCATCGCCGATGCGTTCGACCTGTTCCGCGGGCAATTCGTGCTGTGGGTCCATTCCGGCTCGCGCGGGCTGGGGCACCAGGTGTGCACCGACTACGTGAAGAGCTTCCAGGCCGCCATGAAGAAATACGACATCCAGGCGCCGGACCGTGAGCTGGTGTGCGCGCCGTTTACCTCGCCGGAGGGGCAGGCCTACTTCGGCGCCATGGTGTGCGCGGCGAACTACGCCTGGGCGAACCGCCAGGTGCTGGCCCATCGCGCCCGCCAGGCGATCTACCAGGTGCTGGCCAATCACAACCTGTCCGCCGAGCTGCGCATGCTCTACGACGTGGCGCACAACATCGTCAAGCGCGAGACTTACGTTATAGACGGCAGGCCGGTGAAGATGATCATCCACCGCAAAGGCGCCACCCGCGCCTTCGGCCCCGGCCAGGAGTCGGTGCCGGAGCGCTACCGCGCGGTAGGCCAACCGGTGCTGGTCCCCGGCGACATGGGCACCGCCTCCTACGTGCTGGTCGGCGCGGAAGGGGCGATGGAGCAGACCTTCGGCAGCGCCTGCCACGGCGCGGGGCGCGCGATGAGCCGCTCGGCTGCCATCAAGCAGATCCGCGGCCAGGATTTGCAAGCCCGCCTCAAGCAGCAGGGCATCGTCGTGAAAGGCGGCAGTTGGGAAGGCCTGGCCGAGGAAGCCCCCGAGGCCTACAAGGACGTGGACCGCGTGGTGAACGTCATCCACCAGGCCGGCATCGCCCGCAAAGTGGCGCGCACCGTGCCATTGGGCGTTATTAAAGGATAGCTCAGGGACTGTCCCGCGCCCGCATGACCAGCGCCGTTTGCTGCTCCCAACGCCCGCTTGTATCAACACGGGACTGTCCCCCCGATATATTCAGGCTTACCTGTTAACATAGGGGGGACAGTCCCTGAGCTAATCCATCTTCTATTTACACCGATTTGTATGTTATACTTACCGAGGAATATTTGTCCTTCAGGATGTAAAGATGCGAATACTTATTTTCTTCCTTACCTTCATCGCCGTCGCGGCCATGGCCGAGCAAGTTCCCGGCGAGTTCGGCGACGGACTGGATGCCGGGTCGTATGATTGCCTGATCACCGCGCAACGGCAGAAGGTCATTGCGGCGGGCAGCGCGTTATCGGTGTTGCTGGAATGGAGCGACGATGCGAATTACACCGAGGTGTCGCTCACTTCGAAAGGGATTGCCCTCGTTGCGCTTCGCGATAAGCAGGCAATCAAGCGGCTTCCGGTGAATGCCACCCTGCCCGTGAATACCCCCTTCACCCTCGCCATCATGCGCCGCGGCAAGATGCTGGGCCTGGCGTTGAACTCCACGTTGATTTACCGGAGCGAGCTGCCGCGGGCCGGCGGAACGCTGGCCGGTTTTACCGCCGGCAAGGGCTGGACGGTCGAGGACACGCGCGTGCAAGCGCTGGAGCCGGTATTCTTCGCCGATAACTTCATGAGGGCGAAGGACGAACCGGGCGGCTGGAGTCTCGTGAGCGGCAACTGGGCGTTGCAATCCGCGTGGGACATCGAATGGTCGGGCAGAAACGGGCGCTTCGTCAATCAATCCTACGCGCAGAATCCCTTCGCCTGGGTGGGGTGGAATCCCGCCGGCGCGGCGATCTGCACGGCGGGGCAGCCCTTCTGGGAGGATTACACGCTGACGGCGGCAGTCTGCCCGCCCGCCGGAGGCGCGGCCGGCGTATTGGTCAACCTTGCCGACCGGCAATCCGGATTGCTCGTACGCTGGAGTCCGGCCAACGACCGCTCGGTAACGGGCAACAGATTGATGCTGATCCGGCTGGCCGGTGGAAAGCAGGTTACGCTGGCGAGCAGCGCCGGCGGCTACCTGCCCGAACAATGGTACAAGATGAGCGTGGAGTCCTCGCCGGACGGCGTGCGCGTGCTGATCGACGGCGAGGTGAAGCTGACGCACAAGGACGCCGTCAACTGGCGCGGCAGTGTCGGCCTTTACGCGGAAGGTACGGGCGGCGCCGTCTTCGACGATGTGACGGTATATGGCCGGCAGGTTAATACTATTCTGCTTCTCGAAGAACAGCAGCACCTGCTGAGCCGGCGCATGCTGGACGATCCGATTATGCAGAAATGGGCCAGAGATTGGAAGCCTTTCCCCGGCCAACCGATGGCCTGGCTATATACGCGCGAATTCTTCGGTAATCATGGCCTGGCGGTCACATTGATTCCCGGCCTGACCGTGGAAAGCGAGCTCTGGCTGGGCCTGAACGGCGACGGGCGCGCGCTGACGAGCGGGTATCGCGCCGTGGTCAAGCGCACAGCCGGCAACAAGGAGACGGAATATGCCCTCTACCGCGATGCCGTGCAGCTCGCCGCCGCCACCGGGACGCCGTTGCAGCCGGGCGAAGAATATCGCCTGCGCTTCCAGCGCGCGGGCGGGCGCTGCCGGCTGGAGGTGGACGGCGATACGGTCGTCTCCGCCGACGATCCGGGCGGGGCGACCGGTCTGCTGCCGTTTTACTGGTCGAGCGGCGGCTTCGCCGCCGTGCGCGATCCGATGGCCAGCGGCAGCAACGTTCTCGATTATACCTTCACCGAGGCGCCCGTCGATTGGATCGGGGAGGGCGTCTGGGCGCCCACCGTCCGCTGGGCGTGCGATCCCAAGTGGTCGTTCATGAGCGGCTGGAGTCATGGGCTGGCGGTGCTCTGGCATAAATCGGAATTCCACGGAGATCACTCCCTCGAAGCTTACATGGGAGTGAAGATGGAGTATCCGCGCTACCGCGAATTTTACGACACCCGCTACCGCGACCTGGCCGTCACCATCTGCAGCGACGGCGTTGATCCGCGCACGGGTTATACCGGCGTGGTGGGAGCGCCCGACGCGCAGGGAGTTCAGAATCGCCGCACCGTGCTGCTGCGCAACGGCGTCGAGGTGGCGTCCGTCAACCTGCCGCTGCCCTTGAAGGACCGCGGGCATAATTACTGGTTCATGCTGGCGCTGAACAAGCGGGGCAACACCGTCGAGTTCGTGTTCGACGGGCGGACCGTGCTCCGTTATACCGACGAGCACCCGCTGGATGGCGGTGTGCCGGCTGTCTGGACGAGAAATAACGGCATTTCGCTGGCGCGAGTGCGCCTGTATTTCGCCGATACGCCGCGGCCGCGCAAGGGGCCGTGGGTGGGAATCGGGCAGCCGGACTATCCCGAATGGTGCGATGCCGGCCAGCCGCTGGCGCTCGATTTCCCATCCGCCTGCTCGACTACCGGCAATCCGGTGCGCTTAGAAGTTAAACCGCTCGGCCTGCCGGGAAAAGAGGCGGAGCCGGCAATCAAAGACACGCAGGTGGTGTTTACGTCAACACAGCGCGGCGAGCACTGGTACCGGATAAACGCCGTTGACGGGCCTAATATCTCGCCCAGCGTGCACGTGGTGTTTCCCGTTTTCGATCCGGCGCTGGGCCGGGATGACAGCCACACGCTGCTGCTGTACCGGTTCACCGAGGGCAAGGGCGACAGCGTGGAAGATCACGGCAAGATCGGGCCGCCGGTGGCGCTGCAAATCCCGGCGCCGGAGGCGGTCCGCTGGCTGCCCGGCCAGGGACTGGAATTGATGGAAACGACCATGCTGATGAGCAGGGAGCCCGCCGAGAAACTGATGGCGCTGAACCGCGCCGGCGCATTTGAGTGCTGGATGTCCGCCGCCACGCTGTATCCGCAGACACCCATGTGGCAGGGCGGCATCTTCTGCTGGGACGGGGCCGCGCAGCGCAACTTCGCCGTAGGCTTCGCAAGCTGGTCGCTGCTGCTGGCGTCCGGGCCGGGCTCGCTGCTGCAGGTCGGCTCACCTTATGTTGTGCAGATTCCGGGTTTGCGCGCCGGCCTGCGGCATCTAGTCATCACCTGGGAAGGCGGGAAAACCCAGGTCTATTTGAACGGCGCCCGCCTGTTGGAACGGGCATATAACATGCGTTCCGAGCTCTGGGCGAAAGACGCGAAGATATACCTGGGCAACCAACCGGGCGAGCCCCGCCCCTTTCAGGGCGTCTTCTACCTGCTCGCCCTCCACGACCGCGCCCTCACCGCGGAGCAGGTACAGCGGCATTATCAGGCGGGGCCGGCGGGGGGGTGAGGGAGTGGCAAGTATGATTGTGGTATTATCAGCAATACCGCTATATTGCGGTCCAACTGGGTGATCAGACAGGCAATCGTCTAATCAATAGATTACCTGCTTGCTATGGCATAAGATATTTCCCATACACAGGCCAGTGTCTTTACAATGACGCAGGAGAACGGTGGTGAGTGATATCGAACGTAGAGCCAGCATTATCAATTTTGTTGGGTATGCAGAGCTGCTCAACACGCTCAAAATACGCATCCGGACAGCCCAAACGAGCGCAGCGCTGGCGGCGAACCGTGAGATGATTGCATTGTATTGGGATATCGGGAAGGCTATTGTCGAGCGGCAAGAGAAGGACAAGTGGGGGAACGCGGTAATCTCACAAATCGCCCGCGATCTTCAGCAAGCCTTCCCCGGCATAGCGGGATTCTCCCCCCGGAATATCTGGGATATGCGGCGCATGTATCTGACTTTCCGTCATGATGAAATTCTGCGACAGGTTGTCGCAGAATTACCCTGGGGACACATCCTTCTGCTATTGAATTCGGTGAAAAACGATGATGCAAGGTTATTATGGTATGCGCAGCAGGTGCTTGAGCACGGTTGGAGTCGTAATATCCTTGCCATACAGATCAAATCAAATATTTACGCTCGAAAAAGCCAGGCGGTGACGAATTTCCAGATCACGCTGCCACCGCCGCAGTCCGATTTAGCCTGCGAGGCGTTGAAGGATCCCTACCTATTTGATTTCCTCACCCTGGAAGATGCGGCGCGCGAGCGAGAACTGGAAGATCAATTAGTGACCCATCTCACCCGCTTCCTTCTGGAATTGGGAGCAGGATTTGCATTTATTGGTCGCCAGGTGCGGCTGGAAGTCGGCGGGAAGGAATACTATCTCGACCTGCTCTTTTATCATACGCACCTGCATTGTTATGTGGTTGTGGAATTGAAAGCCGGTGAATTCCGTCCGGAAGACGCTGGCAAGCTGAATTTTTACCTGTCTGCAGTTGACGACCGCATGCAGACTTCGCAGGACCATCCCACAATCGGCATTCTGCTCTGCCGAGGGAAACACAGGCTGGTAGTGGAATACGCGCTTCGGGGCTTGGCCCGACCGATCGGCGTCGCCGATTGGCAAACTCAATTCGTTTCTACCTTGCCGACAGACCTGCGTCCCAACCTTCCCACAATTGAGGAATTTGAAGCGGGATTACAGAAGCTGACCGATGAAATCACAAAGGTGAATGATGGTTGAACGATTGATTCACAACCTTGCACAATATCCATCTGCCGATTATCGAAGGTTTCGACCAGTTAAACTTATAGGACATGTATACTTTTAAGGGTTTTTCCCATTTCTCGACGCAGTGCGTCAATAATTGAACCTGACGCTTTATAGCCTACAATTACAGAGCTGGCAGTGCCAGCGAATTGCCTACCCTCACGATCTTCGGCTCGCCCGGCGCATCCGGCCAGGGGATGCGGTGGGGGATGCCGGGGAAGAGATCGAAGCAGTTGTCGGCCAGCGGCAGCTCGCCATCGATATCCAGGCAGACGCCCCAGGCGAAGGCGTCGGAAGTCAGAATGAGGATGTTGCCGCTCAATTCCAGGCGAATCGCCGGTTCGGCGAAGGCCAGGTCCCGGAAGCGCTCGAGGAAGAGGCGGTAGCGCGCGACGGTGCGGCCTTCGCGCAGCAACAGGGCGAAGGCGCCGCTCTCCTTCAGCCCGAGCGCCTCCCATTCCTTGCGGGGGAAGGAGGCCAGCGGCGTCGATGCGTTGGCGGGCAGGTTGGCCGGCGCGGTGTGGTCGAGGGGACGCCCGCCGCCCAGGGTGAACAGGCCGTAACAGACGCTGCCCTCCCACGGCTCCGGCGTGTCGTTCACCCCATAAATTGTCACCACACCGTCTTCCTCGGCGACCACCACGGTGACGGGTTGGAAGGCCCGGCGCACGGGGTGATAGGCCAGTTTTTTGCGGCGGTAATAATCTACGATGGTCCAGCCGTGGGTGACGGGCCAGGAGTCGTTGTAGCTCCAGAAGATGGCCGATGACGAGCTGAACATGCGGCGGCGGTAGTTGGCGATATACTCACACAATCCTTCCGCCTGCAGCAGCGCGCTGGCGAAGGCGTAGTCCTCCCACTCCATCGCCAGCGGATCGCGGCCCAGCCACAGCTCAACCGTCTGGTAAGCATGACCAAGGCCTCCCTGCGTGGAGTCCATGCAGGCGAACGGATTGTCGTGGTGCTCCCAGGTGGGGGAGAAGAGGCGGCGCTCGCCCTCCGGCAGGAACTGCCGCAGCGTGGCCGGCGGGGAGGCGCCCATCACGCCGCCTTCGTTCGGGAAGCGGTCGATGTTCTTCCG